>Ga0208182_1000029_pt1 | contig 150238 bp, 145 predicted proteins | sample MalvireepMed_906_FD_184248 | JGI IMG/M metagenome (GOLD analysis project Ga0208182, IMG submission 184248) | Marine viral communities from the Global Malaspina Expedition - Malaspina viral metaG DeepMed_906 (SPAdes) (version 2) | ecosystem: Environmental > Aquatic > Marine > Oceanic | place...
TCGAGATGAACGGCGAAAGCTACCGCCTCAATCAAAGCCGCGCCCGCCTCGCCGCCGCTAACAAATGAACCTCACAGAATTGGCCTGACGGCCAATGCGCCTTGGACCGGGCTTGCTATATGAGGGCCGCACGCTCCAAGGCGCTCGCCCCAAACTGGCCGACTTTTGCTCCGCCACAATGGCCGAATTTTACTCCGCCGTTGACAATGGGCACAAGGATCGGGAATTATCCGGAGTTACCGTCATAGCGTCACCGTGGCATCCTGATCCGATAACTTCTGCCGTAGTTGAGGCATTTCTCGCGCTCGGCTATGCAATCGAGGATGCCGGTGCAGATGTTTACGGATATCCGATTTGTGACGGCAATCATTCCAGGCACGACGCCCTACGGTCTTATGCGCGGATAGAGAGCACGTTGGACCGCTTTCGTTCACCGTAAGGGATCAGGGAAAATACTATTGAGGGGCGGCGCAGGCCGCCCCTTTTTTGTGTCTAAACGTCACCAGCAGGTAAGGCATCTTTGGCTGGCCCGCATTCATAGATGCTATTCTCATACCTTCTACATACGGTCGTTTCCGCCACTCCCATCTGTGTTGCAATTTCAGGCCAAGTAAAGTGGCAGCGGCGACTATGTTTCTCACGACCGTGAGAAACCCAAAACGAAAAAAATTCCAGGAATCGTTTTGTAGCCCGTAATTCGCGCCCCATATCTTTCAGGACAGAATCGAACCTGCGGGCGGGCCGTATTGGCGAATTAACGAGGAAAATCGGGCGTTTCCGCCCGATTGACTATTTATGCTTGCAAAATGGCCATTTGAACCCGGCCAGTGGCCACTAATTGGTGGTCAAAATAAAACCTCACCCCACAACTCCAATCAGCCACACTTACTATGGCCGCAGCTGCCGCAGGTCATGCAGCCTTCGACCATGCGCAGGTCGTATTGGCCGCAGCTGCTGCAGGCTTTGCCGCGGGGGGCCTCCAGGCCGACGACCTTGGCTTGCGGGTCGGATTTCAGCCCCTGCCCTTCGCCCGCGATAAAACCGGTGGCGATCAGGTGTTGTTCGATCACGCCCCCGATGGCGGCCAGCATCGACGGGATGTATTTGCCGCGCATCCAGGCGCCGCCGCGCGGGTCAAAGACGGCCTTCAGCTCCTCGACGACAAAGGACACATCGCCCCCGCGACGGAACACGGCAGAGATCATGCGGGTAAGCGCGACCGTCCAGGCAAAATGCTCCATGTTCTTGGAGTTGATAAAGACCTCGAACGGACGCCGATGCCCGCCGATCACCACATCGTTGATGGTGATATACAGCGCATGCTCGCTGTCGGGCCATTTGATCTTGTAGGTGGAGCCCTCAAGCTCTTCCGGACGGTCCAGCGGATCGGACATATAAACGACCTCGCCGCCTTCCTCTGCGGTGGCTTGGGCCGCAACCTCGCCCGGGGCTGTATCGGCGCTTTCCGATACCGACAGAACCGATCCGGTCACGTCATTGGGACGATAGGTCGTGCAGCCTTTGCAGCCTTGATCCCAAGCGGCCATATAAACATCCTTGAACGCGTCAAAGCTGATGTCTTCGGGACAGTTGATGGTTTTCGAGATGCTGCTGTCGACCCATTTCTGTGCCGCGGCCTGCATCTTGACGTGATCCAGAGGGGCCAGCGTCTGTGCATTAACGAAATAGTCCGGCAAGGGCGCGTCGCCCTTCAGATCGCGCCACATCTGTACGGCGTAATCGACGACTTCTTCCTCCGTCCGGCTGCCATCCTTTTGCAGAACCTTGCGGGTGTAGGCATAGGCAAAGACCGGCTCGATCCCCGAGCTGACGTTGCCTGCATAAAGGCTGATGGTGCCTGTGGGCGCAATCGAGGTCAAAAGCGCGTTGCGGATGCCGTTTTCGGCAATGGCGTCGCGCACATCCTCATCCATCTGCTGCATGGTGCCGGAAGCCAGATAGGCGTCCGCTTCGAACAGCGGGAAGGCACCCTTTTCCTTCGCCAGATCGACGGAGGCCAGATAGGCCGCCCGTGCAATCGCCTTGAGCCATGCCTCGGTCTGCTCTGCCGCCGCGTCCGAGCCATAGCGCAGCCCGACCATCAACAAGGCATCCGCCAGACCGGTGACACCCAGACCGATGCGGCGCTTGGCTTTCGCCTCTGCCTGCTGTTCGTCAAGCGGGAATTTCGACACGTCAACGACGTTGTCCATCATCCGTACAGCGGTCGCGACCAGCTTGTTCAGCGCCTCGACATCCAGCTGAGGGTTGTCGCCAAACGGGTCGGATACCATCCGCGCCATATTGATCGACCCCAGCAAACAGGCACCATAGGGCGGCAGCGGCTGTTCCCCACAGGGGTTTGTGGCGGCGATGGTTTCGCAATAGCTCAGGTTGTTGGCCTCGTTGATGCGATCGATAAAGATCACACCGGGCTCGGCGAACTCATACGTGGCTTTCATGATCCGGTTCCACAGGTCACGGGCCTGAACGGTGCGGTAGACCTTGCCGTTGAACTGCAGATCCCAGCTGGCATCGGCCTTGACCGCATCCATGAAAGGGTCTGTGATCAACACGGACATGTTGAACATCCGCAGCCGCGCGGGGTCGGATTTCGCGGCGATGAAGTCTTCGACGTCAGGGTGGTCACAGCGCATTGTGGCCATCATCGCGCCACGGCGCGACCCGGCGGACATGATCGTCCGACACATGGCATCCCAGACATCCATAAAGCTCAACGGGCCGGAGGCGTCAGCAGAGACCCCCAGCACATCCGCGCCACGGGGACGGATGGTGGAAAAATCATAGCCGATCCCGCCCCCCTGCTGCATGGTCACAGCGGCTTCTTTGAGCATGTCGAAAATGCCGGCCATGCTGTCAGGCACGGTGCCCATGACGAAACAGTTGAACAATGTCACACGGCGCGCAGTACCTGCCCCGGCAGTGATGCGGCCCGCGGGGAGGAATTTGAAATCCTCCAGCGCTTCGTAAAATGCCTCTTCCCATTTTTCCGGTGCTTTTTCGACCTGTGCCAGATCACGGGCGATTCGCCGCCAGCTGTCTTCTACCGTCACATCGCGCGGCGTGCCGTCGGCATCTTTAAAACGGTACTTCATGTCCCAAATCTGTTCGGCAATGGGGGCGGCAAATCGTGACATATTCGATTCCTTGAGGGCTGTTTGGGAAGGTGTTCACCATACCCCAAATCAAAGCGCAAGCACAACAGGTTGAAGCTGCGGCACTTACGTCTACATTATGTCGTGTCCGACGCAGGCGGACGCAGGAGGATTCTGTGAAAAATCATATACATCTCATCAAGTTGTCCGTCGGCACGGAAACCGTCGATGACCTGGCCGCATGGCAGGAAAAAAAACGCGTGCAAACCGAGGACGGTTTTCCCCGCCACGTGACCCGCATGTGGCCCAAACGCGAACCCGAGATTCTGAACGGCGGGTCGATCTTCTGGGTTATCAAAGGTGTGATCCAGTGTCGTCAGAAAATCCTACGTCTGGACGAGACGTCGGGCGCGGACGGCGTGCGCCGCTGCGCGATCGTGCTGGACCCCAAGATCATCCGCGTGCAAGGCAGCCTCAAACGCCCGTTTCAGGGGTGGCGCTACCTTGCGCCGCAGGATGCCCCTGCCGATCTGCCCGAAGGCCGCGACCACGAAGAGCCCCTGCCCATAGAATTGAACCGCGCGCTGGCCGAGATCGGCGTGCTCTAGCAGCAGCCCCTGCGCACGCATCCCCCGCGGAACTTGAGTTTATTTGGCAAAATGAAGCAGGGCCGCGCGTGCCTCTTCATTTTGCCCTTAAACTCCCGCCGGAGGCGCATCCGCAGGATGCCGCGCGCATGCGCGTCAGGACAGCCGCGCCAGCAGGGCCGTCATCGTCGCGCGGTCCACATCATCCATCTCTGCCATCCGGCTGCGCCACAGCGTCGCCTGTGACCGCAGGATCAGCCCGTCGGACAGGATCTTGAGGTGGTTGGCGCGCAATGTCTCCCCGCTCGAGGTGATGTCGGCGATGGCCTCTGCGGTTTCATTCTTGATCGTGCCTTCGGTCGCGCCCTGGCTGTCGACCAGCGCATAATCCGCGACACCGGTGCTGCGCAGGAATTCCCGCACCAGCCGGTGGTATTTCGTCGCAATGCGCAGGCGGAACCCGTGCTTGTCGCGGAAGGCCGAGGCGGCGGCATCCAGATCATCGAGCGTATCCACATCGATCCAGGCCTGAGGCACCGCGATGATCAGATCGGCATGCCCGAAGGCGAGCTCTTCTACCGGGGCGACAAGCTGATCCCACAGCGCCAGTTTCTCTTGCACCAGATCGGTGCCGGTGACGCCCAGATGGATACGGCCAGCGGCGAGTTCGCGGGGGATTTCGCCCGCAGAGAGCAAGATCAACGACACGCCCTCAATGCCTTCGACGGCCCCCGCGTATTCACGTTCGGAGCCCGTGCGCTGCAAGGTGATCCCTCGCGCGGCAAACCATTCAAAGGTTTTCTCCATCAGACGCCCTTTGGAGGGCACACCGAGTTTGATCGTCATTGGCCTGCCTCCAGTTCCAGCATCAGCCCGGGGCGCATGACGCCCCCCACCGCGGGAATTTCGCCGCCGTGCCCCAGCCGCCGTGTCAGCGCGTCATAGCGTCCGCCTGTGGCGATGGTGGGCAGGTCGGGCCGTGTCGCCGCGCGGAAGCCAAAGACGAACCCGTCATAATATTCCATCGACACGCGGCCAAAGCTGGCTTCGAACATCAGGTTACCGGTATCGACACCGCGGGCGGCAAGCGCCTTTTCCCGCGCCGCGACACGGTCCACCGCATCAGAGATCGCGGGCATATCGACGGCAAGGTCATGCAACTGGCTGATCGCATTGGGCATGGTTTCACGCACATCCAGCAGTGCCAGCAGCAAGGACACCTGCGTGCGCGACAGGGCCGGCTCGGTGGCGTCGGCGCGCAGGGCGGCGATGCGTGTTTCAATCTCGTCCAGACTGCGCAGGCCGATCAGTGGTGCGGTGATAGCACCGTCACTGGCCAAGAGCGCCGCGCGGGTCGCGGGCATCGGCGTTTTGCCAGCATAGCGGTCGAGCAACGCACGGAACCGGCGGGGCCGCCAGATGTGCCGCATCAGTGCCGCCTTGCGCGACGCCGATGTATCCAGCCCCGCAACCGCAGCCATCAAGATACCGATATCCCCCGTCACGGCAGTGACCGGAAGCCCCTCCAACGCGCCCTGGATTAGGGCAAAGACTTCGGCATCGGCTGCCGCGGGATCGCCACGGTCAAAGACTTCGTAGCCCGTCTGAATATATTCATTGGCGCGGTTGGGATCACGTTCCTGACGGCGGAACACTTCGCCCGCGTAGGTGTAGCGTGCCGGGTCCGCCCCATGGGCCATATGCATCTGCACCACGGGCAAGGTATAATCGGGGCGCAGCATCTGTTCGCCCCGCATCGCATCCGAGGTGACATAAGCGCGCGCGCGGATGTCTTCGCCATACAGGTCAAGCAGGGTCTCGGCGGGTTGCAGGATCGGCGGTTCCACCACCGCGGCCCCCTGCGCCTCGAACAAGGCGCGCAGGCTTGCGGCCTTGGCGAGGATTTCGGATCGTGTAGCCATCAGCGGTTCAGCTCCAGTATCTCGCGCACTTTGGAGACAAGATCCCCACGCGCCACTTCATATTGACTGGGGCGGTCTTTCCATTCCTCCAGCGTGGCGCTTTCAGCGATTTTGGCGCCAAGGATCAGGTCCTTGATCTGGACCATACCCTTGTCGAATTCATCCCCGCCCGCGATCACCGCCACCGGGCTGGCGCGGCGGTCTGCATATTTCAGCTGGTTGCCAAAGTTCTTTGGGTTGCCCAGATAAACCTCGGCCCGGATGCCTGCCTGACGCAGTTCAGCGACCATCGCCTGATAGTCGGACATGCGCGCCTTATCCATCACGGTCACCACCACGGGCCCTTCGGCCTGCGCCGACATCCGGCCCTTGGCCTGCAGTGCTGCAAGCAGCCGGTCGACGCCGATAGAGACGCCCGTTGCAGGGACTTCCTGACCGGTGAAGCGCTTGACCAGATCGTCATACCGCCCGCCCCCTGCGACAGAGCCAAAGTTGCGGGGCCGGCCTTTTTCGTCCTGGATCTCGAAGGTCAGTTCCGCCTCGAACACCGGACCGGTGTAATAGCCAAGGCCGCGCACGACCGAGGGGTCGATCTCCACGCGGTCAGCGCCGTAGCCACCGGCCGCCATCAGATCGGCGATGGTTTCCAGCTCGTCCACGCCCTGCGCGCCTGTCTCGGAACCTGCGACCAGTTCACGCAGCCGCGCGACGGTTTCCGCACCGCTGTCGCGTTTGGCTTGCATAAAGCCCATGACCACATCGGCCTGAGCATCGCTCAGCCCCGCCCCATCGGTAAAGTCGCCGCTGTCATCCTTGCGGCCCGCGCCCAGCAATGCGCGTACGCCGTCCAGACCCAGCCGGTCGAGCTTGTCAATCGCACGCAGCACGATGCCGCGCTCGTGGGCGAAATTGTCGGGGTTGGCGGGGTCGAGTACGCCTGCGACCTCCATCACACCGTTGAGCACCTTGCGGTTGTTCACCCGCACGATGTAGTCCCCGCGGTCGATCCCGACTTCTTCCAGACAATCGGCCAGCATCGCGCAGATCTCTGCATCCGCCGCGACCGACGGTGCGCCGACCGTATCGGCATCGCATTGATAGAACTGGCGGAAGCGGCCCGGCCCCGGCTTTTCGTTGCGCCAGACCGGCCCCATCGCATAGCGCCGATAGGGCGTGGGCAGATCGTTGCGGTGTTGAGCATAGACGCGTGCCAGCGGTGCCGTCAGGTCATAGCGCAGGGCCAGCCAGTCGCCGGGCTTGTCCGCCTCTGCATCCTCTTGCCAAGCGAATACGCCCTCATTGGGGCGATCCACATCGGGAAGGAACTTGCCCAAAGCCTGCACCGTCTCGACCCCGGAGCTTTCCAGCGCGTCAAAGCCATAGCGATGATAGACCTGCGCAATCTTATGCAGCATCTCGGCACGCTGTGTTACTTCTGCACCGAAATAGTCACGAAACCCCTTTGGCGTTTCGGCCTTGGGGCGGGGGGTCTTTTTTGGCTTGGCCATTGGATCACATCCTGTGGGCTGAATATCGCGCTTCGCGTCTAGCCCAACCCCCCGCCAAGGGCAAGCGACGCGGCCCCGCCGCGGCACGCATCCCCCCTTATCGAACGCCATACAACCTGTTAGGAGGACGGCAAACGCGCAAGCTGCAAGGTGCCCACATGGATAAGCTCGAAGAACAAATGGCCCATCTGATCCGTACGGTGGATGACCTGTCCGATGTCGTCGCCCGTCAGGAGACAGAGATCGCGACCCTGACACGGCGGGTTCATATGCTGATGCAGCGCGAGGGCGAACGCGAGGCAGCGGGCTCCGAAGGGGTTGTCATCGGCAACGAACGCCCGCCGCACTATTGATCGGATGCCTCATCCAGGAGGCTGCCGTCGCCCCGATGGGCCGCGTCAGATTTCCTCTACCTCCATCACGCCGGTCAGGGACCGGATGGCACCCTTGATCTTGGGGGTGACAGGGTATTCGGCGCAAAGATCGACCTCCACCTCGCCGGGCAGGGTCGGGTCCATCAGGCACAGTTGCACCGGCCCCTTGCCCGTGCTGCGTGCAGCGGATCGGGCACCGGCCAGCACATCGGCGACCGCCTGAATAGCCCCCGCATCATCCACAAAGATCCGCAGCCCCATGTTGCCCGCATCCTCGACCACCGTATCGATCGGCACCACGGACCGGCCCAGCAGTTTCAACTGGTCGCTTTCCATCGTCGCCTCGACCATGACCACGACCTTAGATCCTGTTTCAAGGTGGTCGCGCGCCAGTTCCAGCGTGTCCGAGAACAGCGTCACCTCGTAAGCGCCCGTCGGGTCCGACAGTTGCGCAAAGGCAAAGCGGTTGCCGCGCGCTGATTTACGTTCCTGCCGTCCGGCGACGATCCCTGCCAGACGGGCGTTCATAGCCCCTTTGACCGAGACTTTCTCGGTCAGCTCGTCCAGCGTCAGGAACGGCACACCGCCTGTTGCGGATTTGCGTTTCATCGGCCCCATGTAATCGTCCAGCGGGTGGCCCGACAGATAGAAGCCTACGGCCTTGAACTCTTCGGTCAGGCGCTCGGCGGCCTCCCAATCGTCGCAAGGCACGATACGTGGCTCTGGCAAGTCATCCCCCGCCTCGCCAAACAGCGACACCTGATTAGAGGCTTTCTGTTCGTGGATTGCGGCGGAATAGCTGACCAACCCGTCCAGCGACTGCCAGACGCGGCGGCGGTTGTTGTCCAGCTGGTCGAACGCACCGGACCGGGCCAGCATTTCCAGCGGACGTTTCCCCACCCGTTTCAGATCAACCCGCCGCGCCAGATCAAAAAGCGTGGCAAAGGGCTTGTCCACACCGTCCACCTTGCGGCCTTCGGTGATCAGCTTCATCGCTTCCACCCCGACGTTTTTCAGCGCGCCCAAAGCATAGACCAACGCGCCCTCGACCACCTTGAACGTCGCATCACTGCGGTTCACACAAGGCGGCACCCAGGGCAGTTCCAGCCGTTTGCGGACCTCTTCGAAATAGACCGCCAGCTTATCGGTCAGATGGATATCACAGTTCATCACGCCGGCCATGAATTCGACCGGATGGTTCGCCTTGAGCCATGCGGTCTGATAGCTGACCACCGCATAGGCGGCGGCGTGGGATTTGTTGAAACCATAGTTGGCGAATTTTTCCAGAAGGTCGAAAACCTCAGACGCCTTTTTCTTGTCGACCCCGTTGGCCATCGCGCCTTTTTCGAACTTGGGGCGTTCCTTGGCCATTTCCTCGGCGATCTTTTTACCCATCGCACGGCGCAGCAGGTCAGCGCCGCCAAGGCTATAGCCCGCCATGACCTGCGCGATCTGCATAACCTGTTCCTGGTAGACGATGATGCCCTGCGTTTCCTCGAGGATGTGGTCAATCGAGGGATGCACGGATTCCCGTTCGCGCTGGCCGTTCTTGACCTCGCAATAGACCGGAATATTCTCCATCGGGCCGGGCCGGTATAGCGCCACAAGGGCCACAATATCCTCGATACAGGTCGGCTTCATCCGCTTGAGCGCATCCATCATGCCGCTGGATTCCACCTGGAACACCGCCACCGTCTTGGCGCTGGCATAAAGCTTGTATGAGGCCTCGTCGTCCAGCGGGATGGTGGCGATATCGTCGATCAGCCCCTCGGGCGGCTCGAACAGCTCTGTCCCGTCGGCGGCCACATGCAGGTGACGGCCCGAGGATTTGATCTGATCTACCGCGTTCTGGATGACGGTCAGGGTCTTGAGGCCCAGAAAGTCGAACTTGACCAGACCGGCCTGTTCGACCCATTTCATGTTGAACTGCGTCGCGGGCATATCGGACCGCGGGTCTTGATAAAGCGGCACCAGCGCGTCCAGCGGCCGGTCCCCGATCACAACCCCCGCCGCGTGGGTCGATGCGTTGCGCAACAGCCCCTCGACCTGCTGGCCATAGTTCAACAGCCGCGCGACGACTTCCTCGTTCTTGGCCTCCTCCCGCAGGCGCGGTTCATCTGCCAGTGCCTTTTCGATGCTGACAGGTTTCACGCCCTCGACGGGGATCATCTTGGATAGACGATCCACCTGCCCGTAAGGCATCTGCAAGACCCGCCCGATGTCACGCACCGCCGCCTTCGACAAAAGCGCCCCGAAGGTGATGATCTGCCCCACCTTGTCGCGCCCGTATTTGCGCTGCACATACTGGATCACCTCTTCCCGGCGATCCATGCAAAAGTCGATGTCAAAGTCGGGCATCGAGACCCGCTCGGGGTTCAGGAACCGTTCAAACAGCAGTTGATAGCGCAGCGGGTCCAGATCGGTAATCGTCAGCGCATAGGCCACGAGGCTCCCCGCGCCCGAGCCCCGTCCCGGCCCGACGGGAATATTATTGTCCTTGGCCCATTTGATAAAATCGGCAACGATCAGAAAGTAGCCGGGGAACCCCATGCCCTCGATGATGCCCAGCTCGAAATCCAGCCGCTTTTCATATTCTTCGACGGTGGTGGCATGGGGGATCACCTTGAGCCGGTTTTTGAGCCCCTCATGCGCCTGCCGCTTGAGCTCTTCGATCTCGTCATCCGCAAATTTCGGCAGGATCGGATCGCGCCGATACGCCATAAACGCGCACCGCTTGGCAATCTCGACGGTATTCTCGATTGCCTCCGGCAAATCCGCAAACAGCGTCACCATCTCGGCCTGCGACTTGAAATAGTGCTGCGCAGTCAATCGGCGACGGTCCTGCTGCTGATCGACATAGGCCCCGTCCGCGATACAGATCAGCGCGTCATGGGCCTCGTACATATCGGCCTTGGGAAAATAGACGTCATTCGTCGCGACCAGGGGGATGCTCATGTCATAGGCCATCTCGACAAAGCCCCGCTCGGTCAGCTGTTCGGCTACGGGCTGGCCATCCTCGCCGGGGTGGCGCTGCAACTCGACGTAAAGCCGGTCGGCAAAAGCCCCGTGCAGCCGTGCCATCAATGCCTCTGCCGCGGGGCGTTGACCGCCCTGCAATAGCTGCCCCACGGGGCCGCCCGCCCCGCCTGTCAGACAGATCAACCCGCCGTTCAGCGCCTCCAGCTCCTCCAAGGTGACCTGCGGTAGCGCCCCGCCCTTGTCGATATAAAGGCAGGAGTTCAGCTTCATCAGGTTTTCATACCCGGCCTCGGATTGGGCCAGCAAAACCACAGGGGCCGGATCGCGCGGCTTTTCCCCCGGTTGCACCTTCACATAGGCCAGATCCACCTGACAGCCGATGATCGGCTGCACACCGGCCCCCGCCATGGCGACCGAGAATTCCAACGCGGCGAACATGTTGTTGGTATCCGTCAGGGCCAGCGCCGGCATATCGGCCCCCTTGCACAGATCAGGCAGCTTTTTCAGCCGCAACGCCCCTTCCAACAACGAATATTCGGAGTGCGTGCGCAGGTGAATGAATCGGGGTGCTTGTGCCATGAGGCCAACTTACCCAAGCCCACCCGCAGTCACCAGTCCCACCGGCACCCCGCGCCCGTTTTTCCAGCAACACGGCAGGCCCTTGAGCGCAGGACGCCACGAAATCTCTTGCCAAGCCCCCTTGCCCCCGCCTAGCCTCGTTCAACATTTGCCCGCGCCGCGTTCTACGTCGCATCGAACGCCGCGCAGATCACGGGCTGAGGTACCGCGGCGGAACGAACCCTATGGACATCACTTTTCTCCTCAACGGGGAAGTCGTGTCACTGACCGGCGTCTCCCCCACCATGACGCTGCTGGATTGGCTACGCGAAACCCGACATCTGACCGGCACCAAGGAAGGCTGCAACGAAGGCGATTGCGGCGCCTGTTCCGTCATGATCAGCGACGATCAGGGCCACCGCGCCCTGAACGGCTGCATCCTGTTCCTGCCCCAGATCAACGGCAAATCCGTCACCACCGTCGAAGGGCTTGCCGCGCCTGATGGCAGCCTGCATCCCGTGCAGCAAAGCATGGTCGACTATCACGGCAGCCAATGCGGCTTTTGCACGCCGGGCTTCGTTGTCACCATGGCCACAGACCATCTGAACGGGGCCACGGATCACGACACGCAGCTCGCCGGCAACCTGTGCCGCTGCACCGGTTACGCCCCAATCATCCGCGCCGCCAAAGCCGCCGAGGCCGCCCCCGTGCCCGCCCACCTGCGCAACCTCAAACTTCCAGATGGCCCTAAATCCTCGGGGGGGCCGGCGCAGCCGGACGGGGGCGGACAGCCCCCTGCGACCTCGCGCCCCACGACCACGGATGAACTGGCCCACTGGTACGCCGATCACCCCGATGCGACCCTGATTGCGGGGGCAACGGATGTCGGCCTCTGGGTCACCAAACAATTCCGCGATCTGGGGCCGGTCGTGTTTCTCAACCAGATCCCCGACCTGCGCGGCATCACCGATGGCGGGGATCACTGGCGCATCGGCGCAGCCACCACCCTTGCCACGCTCACCGCGCATTTTGCCCCGCTCTACCCCAGCTTGGGCGCGATGCTGCGGCGGTACGGATCCGCGCAGGTGCGCAATGCGGCCACCATCGGGGGTAACATCGCCAATGGCTCGCCCATCGGGGACGGCCCTCCTGCGCTCATCGCGATGGGGGCAACATTGCACCTGCGTCACGGCGACACCCGCCGGAGCCTGCCGCTTGAGGACTTCTTTATCGACTACGGCAAACAGGACCGCGCCCCCGGAGAATTTGTCGAGGCGATCACCGTCCCGAAACTCCCCACCGGCAGGGATGACAGCCTGCGCTGCTACAAGATCAGCAAACGTTTTGATCAGGACATCTCGGCGCTTTGCGGCTGTATCAACATCACCCGCGCGGGCGACGTGATCACAGACGCACGTATCGCTTTTGGCGGCATGGCAGGCACGCCGAAACGGGCAAGCCAGACCGAAGCGCTGTTAATCAACCAACCTTTTGACGAGGCGACGATCCGCCGCGCGATGGATGCGTTGGCGCTGGATTATCAGCCAATGACCGACATGCGCGCCTCGGCGCAGTATCGCCTGCTGACCGCCCAGAACCTGCTGCTGCGCTATCTGCATGACGTGAACGGCCTGCCCACGAACCTGCACGAGGTGACAGCATGAGCGTTGCCAAACCCCTCCCCCATGATGCAGCCAAGCTCCATGTCACCGGGGCTGCGCGTTACGTGGACGACATCCCGACACCGGCCACAACGCTGCACATCGCCTTTGGACTGAGCACGGTGGCCTCGGGCACGCTCAACGGCATGGACCTGCGCGATGTCGCTGCTGCCCCCGGTGTGGTGGCGGTGCTGACGGCGGCAGATCTGCCGTTTGACAATGACGTATCGCCGTCAAACCATGACGAACCCCTGCTGGCCACCGACGCGGTACATTATGCGGGCCAGCCCGTCTTCATGGTCATCGCGACGACCCACCTTGCCGCCCGCCACGCCGCGCGGCTTGGGGCGGTGGACATCACCCCGACCACCCCGATCCTGACCATAGAAGAAGCGCTTGCCGCCGATGCACGGTTCGAGGATGGCCCCCGCATCTACCAAAAGGGCGATGCCGCAGCCGCGCTGACCACCGCCCCCCAAACTCTGAGCGGGACGATCAATATCGGCGGGCAAGAGCATTTCTACCTCGAAGGTCAGGCCGCCCTCGCCCTGCCGCAAGATAATGGCGACATGGTCGTCCATTCCTCGACCCAGCACCCGACCGAGATCCAGCATAAGGTGGCAGAGGCGCTTGGCACGCCGATGCACGCCGTGCGGGTAGAGACGCGGCGCATGGGCGGTGGTTTTGGTGGCAAGGAAAGCCAGGGCAATGCGCTCGCCGTGGCCTGTGCCGTCGCCGCCGCCCGCACGGGACGCCCCTGCAAAATGCGCTATGACCGTGATGACGATATGATCGTCACAGGCAAACGCCATGATTTCCGCATCGACTATACCGTAGGGTTTGACGCCACTGGCCGCATCTCGGCGCTGGATTTCACCCATTACACCCGCTGTGGCTGGGCGATGGACCTGTCCCTGCCCGTGGCCGACCGTGCGATGCTGCATGCGGATAATGCCTATCACCTTGATAACATCCGCATCACCTCGCACCGCTTGCGCACCAACACGCAAAGCGCCACCGCGTTTCGCGGGTTTGGCGGGCCACAGGGGATCGTGGGGATCGAACGGGTCATGGACCATATCGCGCAGTCACTCGGGTTTGATCCGCTGGCGGTGCGGCGCGCCAATTTCTACGCCGATGTGATGCAGCCTGACGCAACCGGACAGGCCCATGACCACCGCGCCCTGCCCCATGATACCGAGGCTGATCTTGCCTCTCGCGGGGCACCGCCCGCACCACAGGAAAGCACGCCACCCCAGCCCACGGGACTGCAAACCACCCCCTACCACCAACCGGTGCAGGACTGTATCATCAACGCGCTGACCGACCGGCTGGCCCAAACATCAGACTACGCCGCCCGCCGCGCCGCCATTGCCGACTGGAACGCAACACAGCCGGTTCTGAAACGCGGCATCGCGCTGACGCCGGTCAAGTTCGGCATCTCTTTTACCCTCACCCACCTTAATCAGGCGGGGGCGTTGGTGCATGTCTATCAGGACGGGTCGATCCACCTGAACCACGGCGGCACGGAAATGGGACAAGGCCTGTTCCAGAAGGTCGCGCAGGTTGCCGCCAGCCGCTTTGGCGTTGACCTCTCGGTCGTCAAGATCACCGCGACGGATACCGGCAAGGTGCCCAATACCTCGGCCACGGCGGCGTCTTCGGGGACGGACCTGAACGGCATGGCGGTCCAAGCGGCCTGCGACACGATCCGCGACCGCATCGCCGACCATCTGGCCGAGCGTTATCAGACCACCGCAGACCAGATACGCTTTGCCCAAGGCCAGGTTCATATCGGGGAAGAGGTGATCAGCTTTGCCCAAGCCGCCGCCTCCGCCTATGAAAACCGCGTGTCGCTGTCCTCCACCGGCTACTACAAAACGCCCGAAATCGAATGGGACCGCATCAAGGGTCGCGGCCGCCCGTTCTTCTACTTTGCTTACGGCGCGGCCGTCACCGAAGTGGTGATCGACACGCTAACGGGCGAAAACCGCATTTTGCGCGCGGACATCTTGCATGACGCAGGCGCATCGCTGAACCCCGCGCTGGACATCGGCCAGATCGAAGGCGGCTATGTGCAGGGCGCGGGCTGGCTCACGACCGAGGAACTCGTCTGGGATGCCAAAGGCACGCTGAAAACCCATGCGCCGTCGACCTACAAAATCCCCGCCATCTCGGACCGGCCCGATGTGTTCAACGTGGCGCTTTGGGACGAACCGAACCCCGCGCAGACGATCTACCGGTCAAAAGCGGTGGGGGAGCCGCCGCTGATGCTGGGCATCTCGGCCTTCATGGCGCTGTCGGATGCGGTGAGCGCCTGTGGGGACGGGTTTGGTGACCTGCAAACACCCGCCACGGCCGAAGCAGTGCTGACCGCCATCGGGAAGGCCCGCAATGCCCTTTGACCGCGCAGCCCTGGCGCAGGCCGTTGCCGCGCATGGCACGGTGGCGCGCATCGTTCTGGTGCAGGTCAAAGGCTCTGCCCCGCGTCCGGCGGGGACGTCGATGCTGGTCTGGGCGGGCGGTGCATCCGGCACCATCGGCGGCGGCCAGCTTGAGCTGCAATCGATGCGCGATGCCGCCGCCATGCTGGCGGGCGGCCCCCGCAGCAAGCTCTCCCGCGCCGCCCTCGGCCCCGCTATGAACCAATGCTGCGGCGGGGCGGTGACGGTGGTGACAGAGCGTTTCGACGCCGCCACAGTCGAAGCCCTGCCCGACACCTACCCCGACATCTACCTGCGCGCTGTTGATCCGGCGGCCCCGCCCCTTGCCGACAGTTTTCGCGCCAAGATCGACCGTGCCAGTGGCGGCGCGACACCGCTCGCCATTACCCTGCACGGCGGCTGGTTGGCAGAGCCGCTGTGGCAGCCCTCGCGGCAAGTGGTCATTCACGGCGCGGGCCATGTCGGCAGCGCACTGGCGCGTATTCTGGCCCCGCTGCCGCAGTTTCGCGTCATACTCGCCGACCCGCGCCCCGGGTATCTGGACGATCTGCCAGAGGGCGTCAGCGGCGTCGACGGCCCTTGGGGTGCCGCGCTGGACAGCGCCGAAGATGACGCTGCGCATTTCATCATGACACCGGCCCATGACGACGATCTGGACCTGTGCCACCGCTTGCTGCAACGCGATTTCGCCTTTGGCGGGTTGATCGGATCAGACACGAAATGGGCGCGGTTTCGCAGCCGTCTGGCGGCCCTTGGCCATGCCCCCGAACAGATCGCCCGCATCACCTGCCCCATCGGCGCGCGGCAATTTGGCAAGCATCCTCAAGCGATTGCGCTTGGGGTGGCCACGCAACTCTTGCAATTTGAACCCGCCCGCACGAATAAACAGGTTCGTTTGACACAAAAGGAACGCTGCGCATGACCGACACGCCCCTTCTGGCGCTTTCCGGGCTGACCAAAGCCTACCCCGGTGTTGTCGCCAATGATGACGTGTCACTGCGGATCGCGCCGGGCGAAGTCCACGCGCTGCTGGGGGAAAACGGCGCGGGCAAGTCGACGCTGGTCAAGATGATCTATGGGCTGGTCAAACCCGATAGCGGCACGATGCAGATGCACGGAGCCAGTTTCGCCCCGCACGAGCCCCGCGCCGCACGCGCCGCCGGTGTGGGCATGGTGTTCCAGCATTTCTCGCTGTTTGACGCGCTCAGCGTGGCCGAAAACATCGCCCTGGGGATGGAGAACGCGCCCAAGCTGCGCACCCTCAGCAAGCAGATTCGCGACGTGTCCGAGGCCTACGGCCTGCCGCTGGCCCCCGACCGCATCGTCGGCGACCTTTCTGCCGGTGAACGCCAGCGGGTCGAGATCATCCGCTGCCTGCTGCAAGACCCCAAACTGTTGATCATGGATGAACCCACCAGCGTTCTGACCCCGCAAGAAGTTGAAATCCTGTTCAAAACCCTGCGCAAGCTCAGCGCCGAAGGCACCGCGATCCTCTATATCTCGCACAAGCTCGAAGAGATCCGCAGCCTGTGTGACAGCGCCACGATCCTGCGTTTGGGTAAAGTGGTAGGCCATTGCACCCCGTCAGAGACGACGGCACGGGATATGGCAGAAATGATGGTGGGCAGCACGCTCAAGACACCGACCCGCGCAGGCAAGACCCCCGGCGCGGTCAAGCTGGACCTGAGGGGGCTGTCCGCGCCCTCGCCCAGTTCCTTTGGCATGCCGCTGCGTGACATCACCGTGCAAGTCCGCGCGGGCGAGATTCTGGGCATCGGTGGCGTGGCGGGCAACGGGCAGGATGAATTGTTGTCGGCCCTGTCGGGCGAGCTGCCGACCGCCGCTGGCATGATCGGGTTCGAGGGTCAGGACGTGGGCCAGCTTGGCCCCACCGCGCGCCGCCGTCTGGGTATCCTGACCGCGCCCGAGGAACGGCTTGGCCATGCCGCCGCCCCTGATATGTCCCTGACCGAGAACGCGATGCTGACCGGTGCCGTGCGCGAAAAGCTGGAGCGGCGCGGCATGTTGAACTGGCCCGCCGCCAAACGGTTTGCCGAACGTATCATCGCGGATTTTGACGTGCGCACCCCCGGCCCCGGTAATGCCGCGCGGTCGCTGTCGGGCGGGAACCTGCAAAAATTCGTCATCGGCCGCGAGGTGTTGCAAAATCCGCAGGTGCTGGTGGTCAACCAACCCACATGGGGGGTCGATGCCTCTGCCGCGGCGGCGATCCGACAGGCGTTGCTGGATCTGGCCGAGAATGGCACAGCGGTGATCGTGATCAGTCAAGATCTGGACGAGCTGATGGAAATCTCGGACCGCTTCGCCGCGCTGAACGAAGGCCGCCTGTCGGAGCCGCGTGCCGCGGCAGGGCTGACGGTGGACGAGATCGGATTGATGATGGGCGGGGCCCACGGGATGGAGGTGGCGCATGTTTGACGCGTTGCTTGCGGGGGTTTCACACCCCCACACCCCCGTGGAGTTTTCCTTGCAAAATGAAGTAGATGACAAGAACTGGGGCGCGGCATGATGCGGCTTGAGAAACGGCCGCAGGCCAGCCGGGCGTTTTCCTATGCAACGCCGGTTCTGGCGGTGATTGCCACGATGGTTTTTGGCGGCGCGCTGTTCGCGGTACTTGGCAAAGACCCGGTGGCGTCGATCATGACGATTTTCTGGGAGCCGCTGTTCGGCGATTTCGCCTTTTACTATCGCCCGCAACTGCTGGTGAAAGGCGCACCCCTGGTCTTGATCGCCATTGGCCTGTCGCTGGGGTTCAAGGCGGGGATATGGAACATCGGAGCCGAGGGCCAGTACATCATGGGGGCCATTTGCGGTGCCGGAGCAGGTCTGGCCTTCTACCCCGCAGAGAGTGTTTTTATCTTTCCGGTGATGGTGCTTGCAGGCGCGCTTGGCGGATGGGTCTGGGCCATGATCCCTGCCGTGCTCAAGGTCAAGTTCGGGACGAACGAGATTCTCGTGTCATTGATGCTGGTCTATGTGGCGGAACAGTTCCTCGCCTCTGTCAGCCTTGGGTTGCTGAAAAACCCCGAAGGCTTCGGCTTTCCGGGCAGCCGCAACCTGCAGCAATATGCATCGGCCCATAATGGCGAGTTGATCGCGGGATCGGGGATGCATTGGGGGGTGGTTGCCGCCCTGATCGCGGTGATCTTTGCCTATGTCTTATTGGCGCGGCACCGGTTGGGCTTTGCCATCCGCGTGACCGGGGAGGCGCCGCGGGCGGCGCGGTTTTCCGGCGTGAACCCGACACGGCTGGTGTTGTTCTGCATGGGCATGTCGGGTCTGCTGGCCGGTCTGGCAGGGATGTTCGAGGTCGCGGGTCCTGCGGGGCAGATCACCATCGATTTCAACGTGGGCTACGGGTTCACCGCGATCATCGTCGCCTTTCTGGGGCGGTTGCACCCGGTGGGTATCCTGCTGGCCGGTGGTCTGATGGCGCTGACCTATATCGGGGGCGACATCGCGCAAAGCCAGTTGGGACTGCCTGCCGCCGCCATTCAGGTGTTTCAGGGGATGTTGCTGTTCTTCCTGCTCGCCTTTGATCTTTTCACCCATTACCGGCTGCGCCTTGGCCGGACGGAGGTCGCGTAATGGATCTGTCTGCAATCAATCCCGTGCTCTTTGTCGCGGGCTTTCTGGTAGCGGCGACGCCGCTGATCTTTGCCGCTTTGGGCGAGTTGGTGGTCGAGAAATCCGGCGTGCTGAACCTGGGGGTCGAAGGGATGATGATCATCGGCGCGATCTGCGGCTTTGCCACTGCCGTTGAAACCGGATCGCCCCTGTTGGGCTTTGCCGCCGCGGCCGTGGGGGGCGCGTTGCTGAGCCTGCTGTTCGCCTTCCTGACGCAGATCACATTGGCCAATCAGGTCGCATCGGGCTTGGCCCTGACGCTGTTCGGGCTGGGGTTTTCGGCGTTGCTTGGGCAAAGCTATGTCGGGATCAAACCACCGCGCCTGCCGGATGTGAACTTTGGCCCGCTGCATGACATCCCCGTCATCGGGCCGATCTTCTTTTCCCATGACATTATTCTGTACTTGGGCTTTGCGCTGGTCGTCGCCGTTTGGGCAGTGCTGAAATTCACCCGCATGGGGCTGATCCTGCGCGCTGTCGGCGAAAGCCACGAGGCGGCCCACGCCCTTGGCTACAAGGTGGTGCGCATCCGCACGCTGGCGATCATGTTCGGCGGGGCCTGTGCCGGTCTGGGCGGGGCCTACATCAGCCTGATCCGTGTGCCCCAATGGACAGAAGGCATGACCGCCGGTGTGGGCTGGATCGCCCTTGCGCTGGTGGTTTTTGCCAGCTGGAAGCCCTGGCGGCTGTTGCTGGGTGCCTATCTTTTTGGCGGTATCACGCAGCTTCAGCTGAATCTGCAAGGCGCGGGCGTTGCCATTCCGGTCGAGTATCTGGCAATGTCGCCCTACCTCATCACCATCCTTGTGCTGGTGATCCTTTCCGCGGATAAAAGCGCTGCGCCGGCATCGCTGGGCCGCACTTTCCACGCCTCTCACTAGGGGCCTATCTTCAAGCGCCGGATAAAAGGCGCGTTACTCAGGGGACTACGTTATGAAATTCACCACACTTATGGCCAGCGCGGCACTGGCGCTTGGGCTTGCGGGCGGCGCATATGCCCAAGACAAGACCAAAGTCGGCTTTGTCTTTGTCGGCCCCGTCGGCGATGGCGGCTGGACCTATGAACACAACCAGGGCCGTCTGGCTGTCGAGAAAGAATTCGGCGACGCTGTCGAAACCGTCTTTGTTGAAAACGTGGCCGAGGGCCCCGATTCCGAGCGTGTGATGACGCAGATGGCGCTGGACGGCGCGGACCTGATCTTTACCACGTCTTTTGGCTATATGGACCCGACCATCAATGTCGCGGGCAAATTCCCTGATGTGAAATTCGAACACGCCACCGGCTACAAGCGCGCCGACAACGTGTCGACCTATTCCGCGCGTTTCTACGAAGGTCGCGCCATTCAGGGTCACATCGCGGGCAAGATGACCAAATCGAACATCATCGGCTATATCGGGTCCTTCCCGATCCCCGAAGTGATCCGGGGCATCAACTCGGCCTATATTCACGCCAAGAAGGTGAACCCCGATGTCGAGTTCAAGATCGTCTGGGCCTACACATGGTTTGACCCCGCCAAAGAAGCAGATGCGGCCAAGGTTCTGATCGAACAGGGTGCGGATGTTGTCCTGCAGCACACCGATTCCACAGCACCTCAGGCGGCGGCGCAAGAAGCGGGCGACGTGATCACCTTTGGTCAGGCGTCCGACATGGCGCAATACGCGCCCAAGCCGCGCGTCTCGTCGATCATTGACGATTGGGCCCCCTATTACATCGCCCGCACCAAGGCGGTCATGGATGGCACATGGGAAAGCAAAGACACATGGGACGGCATCGGTGCCGGCATGGTTGGTATCGGCGAGATTACGGACGCCGTGCCTGCCGACGTAAAAGAAGAAGCGCTGGCGCTGAAAGCATCGATCGCGGATGGGTCCTACCACCCGTTCACCGGCCCGCTGAAAAAGCAGGACGGTTCCGATTTCCTGGCGGAAGGCGAAACAGCCGATGACGGCACGCTGGCGGGCATGAACTTCTATGTCGAAGGCATCAAGGGCGACATTCCGAACTAAGCCGGACACTGACCTGACACGATCAAAGGCCTCGCATCCGCGGGGCCTTTTTTGTTGCGAAATCAGCGCGGTGCCCCGCCTTGCGACAAAACGCATCTGGTGCGGGGCATTCAAGCTGCCTACAGAAGGTACATGCGCTTTCTGCCCGCCTTCCCCTGCCAGCTGCTTGCCACCGTTCTGGTGCTGCTGTCGCTTGCGACATCGGGGTTTGCGCATCGTTTCGCGCCCGTAGACCTGTCGCCCGAGCTGCAAGCCTATGTTGCCAATGGCGGCGCGCTGGCGGACCTCTGCGGCACTGGTGATAGCCCGCACTCAGGCACTATGGCAGATTGCAAGACCTGCCGTCTGATCGGTGCCATGGCGCTGCCCGAAGCGGTCACCGGCCTGCCCGTTCCCATGCTTGAGAAAACGCAAACCCTGCGCTTTGTCGCGAAACGGCTGCTGCACACGCGCAAGCCTGACCCCAGCCGGCTGACCCGCGCCCCGCCCCAAGTCTGAACATCTATCCCAATTGTTCATTCTTTCCGCCTGCCGATGATGCAGGCCCTTAGGCTTGGAGCCCTCATATGACGCCCCCTACCCAAACCACGCAGCCCGACGGCGGCGTGAACAAACTCTACTTTGCTGCATGGCGGTGGCATTTCTATGCCGGGCTGTTCGTGCTGCCCTTTCTATCGGTTCTCGCCATAACCGGTATGGCGATGCTGTGGATCGCCTGGATTGACGGGCGCGACGGTGAATATACCCCGGTGACCGTGCAGAAAACTGTTCTGTCGGTCTCGGCACAGTCGCAAGCCGCGGTCGAGGCCGTGCCCGGCGGCACGCTGGTGCAATATGTGGCCCCCCGCGCGCCTGATCTGGCGGCCCTGTTCCGCGTGGACCACGATGGCGATGCGGTGATGGTTGCGGTTGATCCATATACGGCCAAGGTGATCGAGAGCTTTCCGCGCCGGTCCGGCTGGTACGATTTCGCGGATGACATCCACAGTGATCTGATGCTGGGGGTGACCGGTGATCGCATGATAGAAGCCGCGGCCTCGATCGCCTTGGTGCTGATCGCCACGGGGCTTTATATGTGGTGGCCGCGTGGTGCAGGCTGGCGCGGGACGCTGGTGCCACGTTTCACCAAGGGCCGTGCGATGTGGAAATCGCTGCATGGTGTTGTGGGCATCTGGGTATCGGCATTTCTGGTGCTGTTCCTGATCTCGGGCCTGTCCTGGGCGGGCATCTGGGGCGGCAAGATGGTGCAAGCCTGGAGCCAATTCCCTGCCGAGAAATGGGATGCCGTGCCCCTATCGGACGACATCCACGCCAGCATGAACCACCACCGCCGCGAGGTGCCTTGGGCGCTGGAACAAATGCCGATGCCTGCCTCTGGCAGCGCGGCTGGGGAGGCGGGCATTGCAGGGGCCGTCACCATTGACAGCATCGATGCATTGGCGCGCGAGATCGGCTTTGACGCGCGCTATCAGATGAACCTGCCGCAGGACGATACCGGCGTCTGGACGCTGAGCCGCGATTCTATGAACACCGACAGCACCGACCCGATGTCGGACCGCACCGTGCATATCGACCAGCACAGCGGCAATATCCTCGCCGATGTGCGCTATGCCGATTATTCGCTTGCGGGCAAAGCCATGGCGGTGGGGATTGCGCTGCACATGGGCACCTTGGGGCTGCTGAGCGTGCTGGCCAATACGCTGGTCTGCCTGTCGGTGCTGTTCCTCTGCGTCAGTGCGCTGGTGCTTTGGTGGAAGCGTCGCCCTACCGCCGCTGGCCGCCTCTCCGCCCCGCCCATGCCGTCAGAGCTGCCGTTGTGGCAGGGTGCCGTGCTGGTCGGGCTGTTCGTGTCGATGGCCTTTCCCATGGCCGGGGCCGTGCTGCTGAGCGTGCTGGCGGTCGATGTGTTGATCCTGTCGCGCCTACCCGCGCTGCGCCACCGTCTGACATGACCTCAAGCCCCCGCGTCGCTTGTCAAATACGGCGCGGGGGATGCATGCCCACTACCCATCCGCCTGCAACACGCTATCATCAGCGTCATGATCAAAATCCACCACCTTAACCGGTCCCGCTCTCATCGCATTTTGTGGCTACTCGAAGAAATCGGCGCGCCTTATGATGTCATTCCCTATACCCGCGATGCCAAGACCAACCTCGCCCCGCCCGAGCTAAAGCTCGTGCACCCCTTGGGCAAATCCCCCATGGTCGAGATCGACGGCACGCTGATCGCCGAGAGCGCGGCCATCACCGAGGTGCTTTGCACCCGTTTCGCGCCGCAGATGATCCCCGATCGTGACAGCGCCGCCTATCTGCAGCACCTTGAACTAATGCATTTCGCCGAAGGGTCCGCGATGACGCCGATCCTGCTGAACCTCTATGTCAGCCGTTTGGGCGACGCCGGTGCGCCGCTGCATCCGCGCATCGCGTCTGAACTGGACAACCACTATAGCTACATGAACAGCCGCGTGCGCGCCTCGGGGCATTTTGTGCAGGATACATTGTCGGCGGCGGATATCATGCTCAGCTTTCCGGCAGAGATCGCGATGCAGCAGGGCCGCGCCAAGGATTATCCCGCACTCGCTGGCTTTGTCGAGATGATCCACGCGCGCCCCGCCTATGGTCGCGCCACCGCGCGCGGCAAGACCGATGCCTAACCGCGCGGTTGCACGTCCCACCGGCCCATGTCACCCATAAGCAAAGAGCTTGGGGCCGGCGGGACAGGCGAGCGCAAAACCAGTGCAAGGGACAGGGGGGTACCTATGACAGAAAGCACATCCGACATCCTTGTCATCGGCGGCGGCATCGCGGGCATCTCGGCCGCGGCGCGCCTGTCTGGTGATGCAAAAGTCACGGTGATCGAAGGGGAAAAAGCGCTTGGCTATCACGCCTCGGGCCGGTCGGCCGCGCTGATCGAAGAGAATTACGGTGCCCCCTCCGTGCAGGCGCTGAACAAGGCCACCGTCGGCTACCTGCGCGACGGCGGCTACCTGTCACCGCGCGGCCTGATGATCATCGCCGACCGCCACGAGGAAGAGGCGTTTCACAGCGATCTCGCCCATATGGGGGTCGAACAGATCACCCCCGATGATGCCCTGCGCCTTGTGCCGATCCTGGCCGCCGAGCGCATCGCCTTTGCCGGCTACCACGCTGACGCCCATGATATTGATACCGACCGTCTGCTGCAGGATTTCGCCAAAGAGTTACGCGGCAATGGCGGGCGGATTGACACCGGGCATCCCGTCACATCCATCACCCGCACGGGCAATACGTGGAAGGTTACCGCAGGCCCGCATATCTATCACGCCGCAAAACTGGTCAACGCCGCCGGAGCCTGGGCCGACCAGATCGCCATTCTGGCCGGTGTGCCACCCATCGGCATCACCCCCTACCGCCGGTCCATGGCCCGCATTGCGGCACCGGGCGGGCATGACCTGTCGCGCTGGCCGATGTTCTTTGGCGTGGGCGAAACATGGTACGCCAAGCCCGACGCGGGTGCGCTGTTGATCTCGCCTGCTGATGAGGACGCGACCGAACCGCAGGACGCATGGGCCGACGACATGGTGCTGGCCGAGGGATTAGAGCGGTATCAGAATATGGTCGCCGTGCCGCTGACGAAACCCATCGTGACATGGGCGGGGCTGCGCAGCTTTGCTGTGGACCGCACGTTGGTGCTGGGCCCCGACCCCGCCCAGCCCGACTTTATCTGGAGCGCGGGACAAGGCGGCTACGGTTTCCAGACCAGCGCCGCCGCCTCGCAACTGGTGGCCGATCTGACCCTCGGCAACGCGCCGTCGCTGCCCGATCCGGTGGTCGAGGCACTGCGCCCCGATAGGCTGCGCGCATGACAGCCAAGCTTCCCCCAAGCGCCAGCGTCGCGCTGCCCACCCGCGGTGCCATGCTGCACGCCCCCGCCGCCGACCGGAACAAGGACGCCCTGTGTGACCTGCTGCGTGACCATGCACCTCAGACAGGTCGCGCGCTCGAGATTGCCAGCGGGACGGGGCAGCATATCGCCGCCTTCGCCCGCGCCCTGCCCGATCTGCACTGGCAGCCGACCGAGCCTGCCCCCGACCGCCGCGACAGCATCGACGCCTATATCGCCGAGGCTGGGCTGACCAACGTCGCCCCCGCCGCCCCGCTGGATGCCACGGCGACGGGTTGGCACAAGCCACTGCCACCGCAAGACCTGATCTTCCTCGCCAACCTGCTGCATCTGATCCCGACAGAGGCCGCGCAGCAGGTCATCGCCGAAGCCGCGCTTGCGCTCGCCGCCGGTGGCACGTTGATCCTCTATGGTCCGTTCCGCCGCGAGGGTGTGCTCACCTCCGACGGAGATGCGAAATTCGATGCCGAGCTGCGCACCGCCGATCCTGCGATCGGGTACAAGGATACGGTCGACATCACGCGTTGGCTCAGCGATGCTGCACTAAGCCCGATCGACAGGATCGACATGCCCGCCAATAATCTGGCCTTTATCGCACGAAAGCCGTGACCCTATGCCCCGACTTCGCGTTCTTGCCCTCCTCTCTGCCCTTGCCCTTTCGGCCTGTGGTGCGCCGCAACTCTCTGTCCCTGTGGGGGATGTGACGGCGGCCAATTTCGGCGACCGCAAACCGTTCGACTGGCCCGGCCAAAGCCCCGACCGCTATGCGGTGCACGGCATTGATGTGGCGCGCTTCCAGCAGCCCCTGAACTGGGGCGAGGCCCGCGTCTCCGGCGTGAACTTCGCCTTCATCAAAGCCACCGAAGGCGGCGATCTGCTGGACCCGATGTTCCAGAACCACTGGGACGGTGCCGGCCGCGCCGGTGTCGCCCGCGGGGCCTATCACTTCTATTATTTCTGCACGACGCCCGAGAAACAGGCCCGCTGGTTCATCGAAAACGTGCCCAAGACCGCAGGTATGCTGCCCCCCGTGCTGGATCTGGAGTGGAACCCCTTTTCCCCCACCTGCACCCTGCGCCCGCCCGCCGATACCGTCCGCCGCAACGCGCAGACCTTCCTAAGCATCCTGCGCGCGCATTACGGGCAGCAGCCCGTCGTCTACACCACGCCGGAGTTCTATGCCCAGAATGACATGGGGCGTCTGCGCGGTATTGAATTCTGGCTCCGCTCCACCGCCGCCCACCCGTCCGAGAAATACCCCGACGAGCGCTGGACCTTCTGGCAATACACCAGCACCGGCCGCGTCCCCGGAGCCGCCGGCGACATCGACATCAACGTCTATGCCGGCAGCCCCAGCAGTTGGGACAACTGGCTTTCGCGGCGTCAGGTGCGGCAGATCGCCGCCACAATCTACCAGAGCAAGACCTTTGACATTGCAATTATAAATTGAACCTGGCAGGATTTTTCGAGCGAAAACGGCAGGTATATGACGACACGTCGAAATTGGACCGAAGGCGAGGTCACTGAGGCTTTGTCACTGTATCTGCGGCTTCCTTTTGGCAAGTTCCATTCCGGCACACCGCAGATCATCCGCATGGCAGAACGGATCGGACGCACGCCATCGGCCGTGGCAATGAAACTGTCCAATCTTGCCGCGCTGGATGACACACTGCCGCAAAGGGGGCTCGGCAACCTTTCTGAGATGGACCGGCAAGTCTGGGCGCGGTTCCGGCAAGACCCCTCTATCGTATTTAATGCCTATGAAGCGCAGATCTTGCCGTCACCCCAGCAGACACCCGGTTTTTCCGAGCAGCGACAGGCAAACTGGATCGCAAAGCAATCCGAAGTCACCGAACGTACGGTTGTGCAGCGGCGCGGACAAAGCTTCTTTCGCGAGATGATCCTGAACAACTATCGCTCTCGCTGTGCCCTAACGGGTATCGACGATACACGCCTGCTGACCGCAAGCCATATCGTCGGGTGGCAAGAGGACGATGCTCAACGGTTCTACCCCGAAAATGGCATTTGCCTGAACGCCCTTCATGATCGCGCCTTTGACCGACATCTGATCAGTTTTGACGATGATTACCGCATGATCATGGCCGATGATTTGCCCGCCGAATCTAAACGCAAACTAGCTGTCGGGGCCTCCGAAAGGTTGCAACTACCAGAACGGTTCCTGCCCGACCCTGCGTATCTGGAGCATCACCGGCAGCGCATGGCCGAGCGGCAGAGCATGCCGCCGCTCGACTAGGTTCAAGCCTCACCCATCCACACGGATCGTTGCGTTTTTCGGGTCGTAGGGGCTGTCCTCCACAACTTCGGCATCCCATAGCTGGTCGAACATCTTGACCTTCAGCTTTGTGCCAACCACCGCGATGTCGGGTTTAACGTAGCCCATGCCGATGGATTTCCCGAAGGCCACCGAATACCCGCCCGAGGTCAGGCGACCAACGCGGGTGTCGCCGTGATACAGCACTTCGCGGCCCCAAGGGTCGGCGTCGTCGGGCCCGTCGATCAGCAAGGTTACACATTTGCTTCGGATACCATGGGCCTGCATTGCGTCCTTGCCGTGGAAGTCCTTGGACAGGTCGACAAAGCGCGGCAGGTCGGCCTCTAGCGGGGTGGCATCGCGGCCCAGTTCATTGCCGAAAGCGCGGTAGGATTTCTCTTGCCGCAGCCAGTTCTGTGCCCGCGCGCCGACCAGTTTCATCCCGTGTTTCTCACCCGCCTTCTCCAGCAGATCGAACAGGTGGTTCTGCATCTCGATCGGGTGGTGCAGCTCCCAGCCGAGCTCTCCGGTATAGGCGACGCGGATGGCGCGGACAGGGACCATCCCCAGCTCGATATTGCGCATGGTCAGCCAGGGGAACCGCTTGTTGCTCAGCACCGTCTCGGGGTCCGCGTCCTTGATGACCTCTTTCAGGACATCGCGCGATCTGGGGCCCGCGATGGCAAATACACCCCATTGCGTGGTCACGTCATGGCATTCGATATAACCGAATTCGGGCGCTTTATCGGCGATGGCCTTGCGCAGGAAATCACTGTCATAGGCCGTCCAGGCCCCGGCGGACACAAGGTAGTATTCATCCTGAGCGAGCCGCACGATGGTATATTCAGTGCGCGTGGTGCCGTTGATCGTCAGCGCATAGGTCAGGTTGATCCGCCCGACAGAAGGCAGCTTGTTGCAGGTGAACCAATCCAGAAAGGAAGTGGCCCCCGGCCCTTTGACCAGATGTTTGGTAAAGGCGGTCGCATCGATCAGGCCCACGCCCTCGCGGATCGCCTTGGCCTCATCGACCGCATGCTGCCACCAGCCGCCGCGCCGGAAGGACCGGCTGTCGTGGTCATTGAACCCCAGCGGCGCAAAGTAGTTCGGGCGTTCCCACCCGTTCACATGGCCGAACTGTGCGCCACGGGCGGCCTGACGGTCGTAGGCAGGCGAGGTACGCAAGGGCCGACACGCGGGGCGCTCCTCATCCGGGTGGTGCAGGATATAGACGTGTTCATAGGCCTCTTCGTTCTTGCGCGCGGCATATTCGGTGGTCATCCAGTCGCCATAGCGTTTGGGGTCCAGCGACGCCATGTCGATCTCGGCCTCGCCCTCGACCATCATCTGCGCAAGGTAGTAGCCCGTGCCCCCCGCAGCTGTGATCCCGAAAGAGAACCCTTCGGCTAGCCACATATTGCGCAGGCCGGGTGCCGGACCAACCAGCGGGTTGCCGTCGGGCGTATAGCAGATCGGTCCGTTGAAATCGTCCTTGAGGCCGGAGTCCGCACAAGACGGGACGCGGTCGGCCATCGCCATATACTGATCCGCGATCCGGTCCAGATCCAGCGAAAATAGATCGGCCCGGAAGCTGTCCGGCACCCCATATTCGAACCGCGCAGGCGCGCCGCGCTCGTAGATGCCCAAAATCCAGCCGCCCCGCTCTTCGCGGGCGTAGGATTCATTGTCGGCGTCGCGCACAACCGGATGCTCCGGGTTGCCGTCGGCCCGCCATTTGACCAGCTCGGGGTCCTGATCCATCACGATAAACGTATGTTCAACCGGAATGGCGGGCATCTTGATGCCCAGCATCTTGGCGGTGCGCTGCGCGTGGTTGCCGCTGGCGGTGACGACATGCTCTGCGGTGATCACGACCTGCTCGTCCGAGGGGACAAGGTTCCCGCCCTTCTCGACCATCTTGGTGACGGTGACTTCCCAAGCTTCACCGTTCCAGTGAAAGGCATCCGCCTGCCACTTGCGCTCAATCGCCACGCCCCGCTGCCGCGCGCCCTTGGCCATCGCCATGGTGACATCGGCGGGGTTAATGTAGCCGTCCGTCTGGTGGTACAGCGCGCCTTTCAGATCGTCGGTCTTGATCAGCGGCCATTTTGCCTTGATCTCGTCCGGCGTCATGAAGGTATAGGGCACGCCGCAGGTCTCGGCGGTCGAGGCATAGAGCATGTATTCATCCATGCGTTCGTCCGTCTGCGCCATGCGCAGGTTGCCCACCACGGCAAAGCCCGCGTTCAGGCCGGTCTCTTCCTCAAGCGTCTTGTAGAACTTGATCGAATAGTCGTGGATGTGGGTCGTCGCATAGGACATGTTGAAATAGGGCAGCAACCCTGCCGCGTGCCATGTAGACCCCGAGGTCAGCTCGTCCCGCTCAAGCAACATCACATCGTCCCATCCGGCGCGGGCCAGATGATAGGCAATCGACGTGCCAACGGCACCGCCGCCCACAACCAGTGCTTTGACTTGAGTTTTCATGAATCCAATGCTCCGCCAGAATAGGTCTTAGCGACATTTAGCAGCCCCCGCGCAAAACGCAGAACCCAGCCGACCAAAGACAGCACAAATGCGACCAACGTCGAAAAACTCGCGCGCAGGCCGCTTCCAAATGGTTAAAATCCCCGCCGGAGGCATCGCATCCCTGCCGGTGGCAGGGATCGATATACCGCGCGCGCCGTCCCGACTACGCCAGGGATTCGGGAAGAATCTTGCCCGGGTTCATAATGTTATCGGGGTCGAGCGCCTGTTTGATCGCGCCCATGACGCCCACTGCCGCTCCCAGTTCCTTGACCAGATAGGGGCGTTTGCCCTGTCCGATGCCATGCTCTCCGGTGCATGTCCCCTCCATCGAGATCGCGAGCTCGTTGAGCCAGCTGATGAAGTCTTCGGCGCGGGCGACTTCATCCGCGTCGTCCATATCCAGAAGCAGCGAGGCGTGGAAATTGCCATCGCCTGCGTGGCCGACGATGGGCGCGATCAGACCCAGCTCCGCCGCTTTGGCGTTCGCGCGCCCGACCGCTTCGGCCAGCCTTGAGATCGGCACACAAACATCGGTTGCCACAGCCTTGCAGCCGGGGCGCAGGGCCAGCATCGCCCAATAGGCATCATGGCGCGCTTGCCACAGCTTGTTGCGTTCCTCCATCGTGGTGGTCGCCTGATAGTCGGTGCCACCGTTTTCATCGGCAAGCGCTGCGAATGTCTCGGTCTGTTCGACCACACCGGCGTCAGAGCCATGAAACTCCAGCAGCAACATCGGCGTTTCGGGCAGCGACAGTTTGGCATAGCCATTCACCGCGCGCACGACCATCGCGTCCAGCAGCTCTATCCGTGCGACGGGCAGCCCGTATTGGATCACGCTTTGCACGGTTTCACAGGCCGCCTCGACCGAGGGGAAGGAACAGCGGGCAGAGCTGATCGCCTCGGGGATGCCTTGTAGCTTCAACGTGATCTCGGTGATCACGCCCAATGTCCCTTCAGAGCCCACCATCAGACGCGTCAGATCGTATCCGGCGGATGATTTGCGCGCCCGTGCCCCGGTGCGGATCACCGTGCCATCGGCCATCACCGCCTCGACCGCCAGCACGTTGTCCTTCATCGTGCCATAGCGCACCGCGTTGGTGCCCGAGGCCCGCGTCGCCGTCATCCCGCCAAGCGAGGCATTGGCCCCGGGATCAATGGGAAAGAACAGGCCCTGATCCCGCAAAAGGGTGTTCAGTGCGTCGCGGGTGACGCCGGGTTGCACGCGGCAATCCAGATCGCCGGCGTTGACCTCGACCACCGCGTCCATCTGCGTGACGTCGATCGACACGCCCCCCGCGGGCGCATTCACATGCCCTTCAAGCGAGGTGCCGGTGCCGAAGGCGATGACCGGCACCTTATGCGCGGCGCAGACCTTGACCACAGCCGCGACATCATCGGTCGAACGGGCAAAAACCACAGCATCGGGAGCCTGATTTCTGATCCAGGTCGTCGTATGCCCGTGCTGTTCGCGGATCGCGCCCCCCGTCTGGAAGCGTTCGCCGAATTGCTGCTTGAGGATACCCAAAGCGGTGTCGATCCCGGTCTCGTTGCGGGGCATGTCGGTGGCCTGTGCCATATGGTCTTTCCTTTGGTTCAGAATGGGCGATCACTCGCCAAGGGCAATGCCTTCGCGGCGCGGGTCAGCCCCGCCGCGCAGGTCATCGCCAATCGAAATCATATGCAACCCCGAGGTCAGCGCGCGGGTGTTCACCTCATAGCCAAGGCCGGTCAGCGCATCGGCCATCGCGGCGGCGTCGGTGCCTTCCTCAAGGTCGTAGGGGCCGAAACGGTTGATCGCATGGGGCAGTGCGGTGGCCTGTTGGACATCCATCCCCCAATCCAGATGCGCAATGATCGCGCCCGCGACATAGCCGATGATGCGGCTGCCACCGGGGCTGCCCACGGCCAGAACCGGCGCGCCATCTTTCATCACAATCGTCGGTGCCATCGACGAGCGCGGGCGTTTTCCCGGCTCGACCCGATTGGCAATCGGCACGCCATCGGTATGCGACCGGAAAGAGAAATCCGTCAGCTCGTTATTCAACAAAAACCCGCGCACCATCAGTCGGCTCCCAAAGCCGTTTTCGATCGTGGTGGTCATGCTTGCGACATTGCCCATGCTGTCCACGATCGACACATGCGAGGTCGACGGCAACTCGATAGAGATATCATCGGCAAAGTTCAGCGCGTGGTCGAAAGCGGGCGCGCCCGCGGTGACTTCCGGCAGCGCATCGTCGCCCTGCAACAGCTTGGCGCGTTCCGCCAGATAGGATGGGTCGAGCATACCGGTCACCGGCACCGGCACATAATCGGTATCGGCCACATAGCGCCCCCGATCTGCAAAGGCGAGCCGCGAGGCATCGCCGATCAGCCGCAGCACATCCGCGTCCGCCGGTCCGGCGCTCAGGTCCGCGTTTTCCAACAGCCCCAGTATTTGCCCAACGGCCAGCGCACCAGAGGACGGCGGCCCCATGCCGCAGACCTCATGCCCGTGATAGGGCGCGCAAAGGGCGTCGCGTTCCTTGACCCGATAGATCGAAAGATCGACCTCTGACAGCACACCGGGGTTGGTGGCCCCTTGGACAGCCCCCACGATGTCGCGCGCAATGTCGCCGGTATAGAAAGCCTCCACCCCGCGTTCAGCCATCGCCGCGACCGTGCGGGCATAATCGGGATTCTTGAGCGTATCGCCTGCCTGAACCGGCGTGCCGTTCGGCATGAAATAGGATGCTGTCGTTTCCGACGTTGCCAGCCGTTCGGCGTCATCAGCCACCAGCCCCGCAAGACGTGGGGACACGGCAAAGCCCTTCTCGGCCAAGGCGACAGAGGGGGCCAGCAGCTCGGCCCACGGCTGGTTGCCCCATTTCTCATGCGCTGCGGCCATCAACGCAGGGGTGCCCGGCGTGCCGACCGACCGCCCGCCAACGACGGCGTCAAAAAACCCCAGCGGCACTCCTTGGTCGTCCTGAAACAATTGCGGCGTGACCGCCAGCGGCGCGGTTTCGCGCCCGTCCAGCGTGGTCAGCCTGCCCGATGCGGCGTCATACCAGACCAGAAACGCCCCACCGCCGAGGCCAGAGCTTTGCGGCTCCACCAGCCCCAGCATCGCTTGGACGGCGACCAGCGCGTCGGCAGCGGTGCCCCCCCGTGCCAGCACATCCGCCCCTGCCTGAACCGCATGAGGGTTGGCGGCGGCGACCATCCAGTTCCGGGCGATGACGGGTTTGCCCGCATCCTTAGCCTCGAAGGCGGCGGTGATCCGCGGCGACATGCCGGTAAAGCTGCCTTGGCTGGCACCTTCGGGCGCGACACTATCGGCGGCCTGTTGCGCGACAGCGGCCCCACTTACAAAACCACCTATGGCGATGGCTGTGCAGGTCCGCCCGATGTACTTTACGATGTGATGTGCAAGCATGGTCCCCTCCCCGTTCCGGTGCTCGGGGTCAACCTACTTGTTTTTAGCGCCAGCGCAAATTGAACCGCACCGGCGCTGCGCCTAAAGCATCGAGGGTACGACCTGATCCGGCGGACGGTGCCCGTCTTCGAAGGTCTTGATGTTGATGATGACCTTCTCGCCCATCTCTACCCGCCCTTCGAGCGTCGCAGACCCCATATGCGGCAAGAGCACGACATTGGTCAGCTCGCGCAAGCGCGGGTTGATGTCGGTGCCGTGTTCATACACGTCCAGCCCTGCGCCTTGCAGCTCGCCCGCGCGCAGCATCCGCGTCAGGGCGTTTTCGTCGATCACCTCCCCCCGGGAGGTGTTTACGATCACCGCGTCGGGCTTCATCAGCTTCAGGCGGCGGGCGTTCATCAGATGGAAGGTGCTGGGGGTGTGCGGGCAATTGATGCTCATCACGTCCATGCGGGCCACCATCTGGTCAAGGCTTTCCCAATAGGTCGCGCCAAGGCTCTCTTCGATCTCGGGGCGCAGACGGCGGCGGTTGTGGTAGTGGACCTGCATGCCAAAGGCAGCCGCGCGCCGTGCGACGGCCTGACCAATGCGGCCCATCCCCAGAATACCCAAACGGCGGCCGCTGACGCGCCCGCCAAGCAGCGCGGTCGGGGCCCAGCCCTGCCAATCGCCTTTTTGCATCTGTGCCATGCCTTCGGACATGCGTCGTGTGACCGCGAGAATCAGCGCCATGGTCATATCGGCGGTGTCTTCCGTCAGCACGCCGGGGGTATTGGACACCAGAATCCCGCGCTGCCGCGCTGTCATCACGTCAATATGATCGACCCCCGCCCCGTAGTTCGCGATCAGTTTAAGCCGGTCCCCCGCCTGCCCGATCAGTGCCGCGTCGATTTCATCGGTCACGGTGGGCACCAGAATATCCGCAGTTTTCATCGCCTCGCCCAGTTCAGAGCGGGTCATCGGCGTGTCATCCGCGCGCAACGTCACATGAAACAGTTCCGTCAATCGCTTTTCGACGACTTCCGGCAACCGTCGCGTGACTACAACACTTAGCGGTTGCTTTGACATTGTGGGCCTCCCAAATATGGCTTTGCACTGTGCTTGGTGGCATGGTGTCCCAAGCAGAGACGAGGCACAAGAACCTCGCAGGGCAAAACTGCATTAAATCAACGGCAACAGACCAGACAGGCAGTCATGAAACCGATGTTACGTTCCGTCCTTTTGGGCGCCCTTGCAGCCGTTCACCTGTGCACCACCCCGGTTTTCGCGCAAGAGGTCGGCCAGGTGACCAACCTGCCGGTGCCCCGTTTCGTGTCCATGAAAGCGAGCGAGGGGAACGTGCGGCGCGGGCCGTCGCTGACGCACCGGATCGATTGGGTGTTCAAACATCGCGACCTGCCCCTGCGCATCACGGCAGAGCATGGCCATTGGCGCCGTGTCGAAGACCGCGACGGTATGGGCGGCTGGGTGCATTATTCGCTTTTGTCGGGCACACGCACCGTTCTGGTGGAACAGGACCGTCTGCAGTTGCTTGTCCGCCCCGACCCCAAGGCCCCCGTCGAGGCAGAGCTTGAACTGGGCGTGATCGCGCGGCTCGGGGCCTGCGACCTTGAATGGTGTTTCCTGCGGGTCGGCGGCTATAAAGGCTGGGCCCCCAAAGCACGGCTTTGGGGCGTGGGCCCGAAAGAGCTACGCGACTGACCGCGTAATTGCACATGCCGCGGTCTTGGGCTTAGGTGACACAACACCGTCCCCATGATCAGGAGCTCTCATGCGCGCAGTCACCTATTCCACCCTTGGCGAAGCACGCGACGTGCTAACCCTGACCGAGATGCCAACCCCTGCCCCCGCTGCGGGCGAGGTGCTGGTGCGGCTGGCCGTGTCGGGGGTGAACCCATCCGATGTGAAATCCCGACGCGGGCGCCCCGGCATGACCCATCCGCCCTTCGAGACTGTGATCCCGCATAGCGATGGTGCCGGCGTGATCGAAGCCGTGGGCGACGGTGTGGACCAAGCCCGCGTGGGCCAGCGCGTCTGGATCTGGAACGGGCAATGGCAGCGCCCCTTCGGCACTGCCGCGACCCATATCGCCCTGCCGCAAGCGCAGGCCGTCCCGCTGCCCGATGACGTGAGCTTTGACACTGCCGCCAGCCTTGGCATCCCCGGGCTGACCGCGGCCCACGCCGTGTTCAACGGCGGTGATGTCGCGGGGCAAACGCTGCTGATCCAGGGGGGCGCGGGCACCGTCGGCTATCTCGCCGTGCAATTCGCCGTCTGGGCAGGGGCGCGCGTTATCGCCACCACCGGAGTCAGTGGGGCCGAGCGCGCAAAATCCGCAGGCGCACAGGTCGTGTTGGACTATAGCGCCTCCGATCTGGCGCAACAGGTGCTTGATGCCAACGGCGGTGCCCCCGTCGACCAGATCATCGAGGTCGAATTCGGGGCCAATATCGCGCTGGATGCCGAAGTGATCAAACCCAACGGGCGCATCGCGGCCTATGGCTCTGCCAAGGTGATGGAACCGACGCTCCCCTTCCTGCCTCTGCTCTTTAAGGCGGTGACCATCGACATCATCCTCGTCTACCTGCTGACCGAGGCCGAACGTGCCCTCGCGATCAAGAAAACCCATCAAGCCTTGGCCGAAGGGGCGCTGCACTGCCCGGTCGAGCAGACATTCGCGCTGTCAGACACGGTCAAAGCCCATGAAGCCGTCGAAGCCGGTGCCCGCGCCGGTGCGATCTTGATCAACTGCGAGGGCTGACAGTCCTAGCACGCGACATATACTGCACCCTTGAAGCGAGGGGGACGGCGGCGGTGCGCCCCCACGCCCCCCTTACGCGCGATCACGTGTTCGCTCGGCCGCAGGATATCAGCAGCAAGACATACGGCGGCAATAGGCCCCCTGCGGCCGAGCGACCCCGCTGATCCTCCCCAATAGAACACAGCCTGCTCTGCCCCGAACACGGCTCAAGAATAAATTCCGAGATTCTCCTCACTTTTTCTCCAGAAAGGTATTGCACCCCCCCGCACTCCGGACTAATTACGCCCACACGTTGGGATGTAGCCAAGTGGTAAGGCAACTGTTTTTGGTACAGTGTACCGTAGGTTCGAATCCTACCATCCCAGCCAACACCACCTTTTTCAGATAATTCAAACACTTACGAATGCCACCGCGACTGGGATCGTAGCAGGTTTTCGTAGCAGTTTGTGACATGTAGCGCGAAGAAAATGTTGGCAGGAAAACGAAGCTTATTTGTCAGCACTTAATGGCTGAGATTCAACCGCAGTTCACGACAGGTTGAGACGTGGACGGCTGCGGAGTATCAGATACTTGCGGGTAGGCGAAGACTGGTGAAGGTCCAGCTAGTACCGCGTCGCGACAGTTGGACCACCCTGTGCTGACACCCCTTCCAAAATCACAATTTGTTTTTCAAGCGGCCTCTATCCAGCGGGAGGCCGCTTCGTTCGGTCAGGTTAGCGTGATCTCGGGGTAGAGGCTCGCGACCCGGTCGATGAGGGCCTCTCCACTACCATTTCCGGCGGGCATACAGCCCAGCAATCTTGGTCGCGCCCATGCCTGTGACGCTGCGGGTTTCAATCTCAGCGATAACCATGCGATCTGGCAGCGCCCATCGGGACGCTACGACCACTTTCGTGCGTTGCTCAAAGTCCCAGACGACACGCCAATCATATAGGCCATCCTCAACAAACCCGCCGCCTTCATACCCATAGCCTGGGATTGCCTCCCGGGTTTCAGGGTCGAGCAAACGAACCCGTGCAGACCCCATAGGCTCGGTTGCAGCGACAAGCTGTAGGAACTCATAATCCCCCGCATAGAAAGGCAAACTTTGGCGCGAAACGACCGTTCCCTCTGGGTCTGCAACCATGTTGGGAACAGCGCCGCGACCTCCGATGCCGCGCAGTGCTTCCATGTCGATACTGACATACCCCGCAAGGTAGTTTTGTGGACCGATATAGTTATCGCTTCCGTGCTGACCTTCCATGCCGTACCAAAACAGACGCCCATTGTTCGGCTCGATATAGCCTTGGTGGATGAAGCCGCTGCACCAATCACTATCGGGCGTGTCCACAATCAGCGGGTTGACCAGACGAAAGTTTTCTTGCCCCAATGCGCGGCATACCCAAAGAGACATTTGGCCGCGATTATGGCGGGACGCATCACCAGTTGGCTCCGTAATAGCAGATGTCGTGGCTGCGAGGTGCGCCGATTGGTAGTCACTCGAAACCATCGCAAAACAGCCTTCGCCAATATCAACGATGCTGACGATGTAGCTGTGATAAGCCCAGTTCGGTCGAGGCGTGAGGGGCATAGCCGTCTTGGTATCCCAGCGGCGCAACCCATCGATGCCTTGCTGCGCGGCCCTCACGATCCAGTGCTGCCGGACCTCCCGCTGACTACCATTGAGGCTTGACCAGCCGGGGCTGTTTGGCCGGACGACAACGTAAAAATAACCGTCGTATTTATTCCAAATGATGCACTTTCGTTCCCAGAAGGCCTCGGTCATTTCAAGGTTAAAGGAACCTGTTTGATTGCCAAACTCTCGATCTTCACGGGCGAAGCCGCTAGGTGCAATTTCGACAGGTACAGAGAACCAGCGGCTAGGGTCTTCGATTTGGTCGGTGACGAAAATGGCGTCTCGGATATCGCCGCCATCTGTTTCTTCGGTCAGAATTACATAACGAGCGTCAACCCAATCTTCTGCATGGTAGTCGTTGCCGATCCACATTCTCTGGGGCTGCGGCAGGTAGTCGATCCACTGAACAAAGGTACGCCCCGGTAGCACAAGGTTATTGACTGCGGAACCATCAACCCCCGCCTCGAATGCGTGGTAAGGCGTGCCGCCATCTGTATCGACAGTGACAGGCGTAGCGGTCACACCGCCATCCGCACTCTCCCAAAGCCCCGCGTAACGCTCAAGCCCCGTCGCGTTCCCTGAACCATCTCGCCCAGTGAAACGCGCTGTCGCGGGAACCATCACCATACGCAAGGGCTCAGCAGCATAACGGTAGTCTTGCACCCAACGACCAGACGCGATCCAAGCATAGGGCAGATCATCGTCCAAAGCTGTCGTCCAAGGAGACACGTTGGGATCTGCTGGCGCGGTGATGGTAGGCATATCCCCGTCAACAATGGTCAGGCTGGCATCAGGGTCCGCAGGGATGTATGCGGCTGTGCCGGCATTCACGTTGCCCGTTCGGGTGATCGCGCGGTTTGCGGCAGGCAGGCCGTTCGGGCCGAATGCCTCAACAGGGATAAACTGACGGTCGCGCTTGTCGTTAAGGAAGGTCTTGCGGTCCACATCAGCGGCCCACTCAGCAGAAAACTCCAACTCCTGCGGCTTAGGGTCTGCCCATGCGGCGAGTGTGAATAGGTCAAGATCGCGGGTGTTCGCGTCCACCACATCACTGCCGACGTGAAGGCTTTCTCCTGTATCGAATAGTACAGTCGTGTTCAGATCGTCAGAAACCAAGCTGAAAGAAATAGGCTGGCCCGCGTAGATGCCGGTAACTCTCGCATCAATGCTGGCAGAACCATCAAATTCAATGGCTACAACTTCGCGGACTGAAACCGCTGCGGGGCTGGGGAAGAACGTGGCACTCTCCCACCGCGTCACATCTGCGCCGGATACTTTCTGAACATAGGCAATGTAATTCCCCGCAGCGGTTCGCGCTACGCCCATCTCGCCAGTGGCCGAAGCCAACAAGGGGATGTCTTCGCCGTTGGTGGCTACAGGTGCGAACTTAGCAACAACAGCAACGCCTGTTTTATTAAGCACGCGCCCTGAGAAACCACCTTCGTCGCTTAAATCATACGCGCCGCCATCATCCATATTTAGATAACTGGCGCTGACATTGGCAGTCGAACCTGTCACCGGATCAGGCAAAGGCTCACCGCGAGAACCGCGCGTTGTGGTGCCAACACCGTTCGACACGAGGTCAGCACCAGCGCCCCGAATCCGAGCGATAACGCCAGACGTTTTCTGGACACCAGCAGCGTCATAATACTGGACGCGATTTGCTTCGGTACCACCATGGCTGCGGAACATGGTCGCAAGGCGGTCAGAAGCCCAATCTTCTGGCCCTGACGTGGTACGCAGTGCGCGGGCCTCCCGTGGAGGTGTTGCAGGCGTTATCGCCGTAATAGCAGCCTCTTTCGCAAAATCGTCGACGCGGTCGATGTAATCTTGTAGCGCATTGAGGTCTGACTGATCTGCCTTTCCCGCACCAACCGTTTCACCCAGCCAGACCCAGCGGCTCCACGCGTCGTTCCAGCTATAGAGACCTGCATTGGCCGTTGGCGCTCCGTCATAGCCATTTGCCGACGCTGCGCCATGGATGCCACTGTCAGACTCCGCGACAAGACCGCCCGTGCCGTCCTGCGCAGGCGTGACCAACAACAGGTCCGCACGGGTTTTCTTGGAGATGAGCCCCGATGTGAGGCGGCTGTCGATTTCGTCTATCGCATCTGAGACAGCCCCGCTACCCAGCAGCTGTTGGCTCAGGCTGTTCACGGTGATCCGCGAGGTCGAGCCGTCCTTGTTGCCGATGATTTCATCCAGCATGGATGCGGGATCGAGTGTTGTTGTTGCGATGCCATTGCCTGCCATTGAGGCCTCCTAGTAAATCGTGACTGTGAAGGGACCAGAGACCGGCCCCGCGATGTTTTCGTCGTTCTGGGGCTCAACCCAGTAATCCCATCCCCCGGCATCGACACAGGTAGCCGTCTCCACAAAGACGATGAGGTCGTCGATCGCGCCGTCGAATGCCGAGACAGCATCAATTGCGAATTCTGTGTTGCCACTGACTGCCGTTAAACGGTCTAGGAACAACCCGGCCGAGCTGACGGCATCGCCGCTCACGTCAGTCCCACCGGTCAGGCGCGGGGTGACTGTACCGGCAACGAAATCAGTGACGGTGAAGGCAGTGCGATACGTTTTGCCTGCGTCCAGGCTCAGCGCCTGAGAGAGCGCCCCGGCGGTGCCAGGGACGTGGGTCGCTTCACCACCTGCAATCGTCCAGCCATCTCCCGGCGTCCATCCCGTACCGGAATTGAAGGCGCTGTCGCTGATTAGATTGGCGCGTGTGCCGTCGCCGTCAATGTAGGAAACTGTTGAGCCAGCAGCGACGAGGATTGGCGAGCCAACTGCGTGGGTCTCACGGTCCAGAGGATTGCCAGCAGGGACGCGGTAGATCTGAATTTGGGATGGTGCACCCGCAGTCGGCACAGATATTGTTAGCGTTGCGTAGCCAAGTACGCCCATCACGGTGACGGCATCGCTAGCTAGGGCGGGTGGGATCGCAGGATCGTTGCCACCCACTATGATCGATGCGACGTCGGTGTAATCTCCCGGCGTGGTCGAGGCCAAGGCCCGCGCGCGAAGCTCAATCTGATCGCTTGCTGAATAGACGTCCAAGGACGCGCCAGCTGACGCTGCTGGGATGACGACCGTTGTCCAGGTGCTGGCCCCCTGAAGTCGATGATCCAGCTCAAATTCCGTGACGCCAGCCGTCGATCCGGTTCCGGGACGCAGGATAACTTCGAGGCCATCCGGATCCCCCGTCCCGGCGACACCGCTGGCGATTGAGACAAATACCGGAACTGCCGGGACCGCAGCTGCCAGATCAACCTCCGCGCCCACGCGGCCGTCCCATGTGGGTGGCTCTTCAGCATCTGTCAGAGTGTCGATTTCAGGCGCTGCAGCGACCATCAGGATGCGCGCCTGGAAGTCTTCTGCGGCCTCTATGCCTCTGACCCGCAAGGCAAGACTTTCTGTCGCGATCGGGCCAATGTGGATGGCCTCACCAACATTTGGCAGTGGTCCGGTACCTGTCAGCAGTAAAGCTCGGGAAGGCTCTGAGGACCCAGCAATCGCTCGCACAATTGAGACCCCGATGACGTCCTCCGGATCAGCAAACGTCCGGAAACGAACCCCAAAGCTTTCTCCTGCGACGACTTCCTCATCGATCTCGACCAGATTGCCGGAAATGGAGATGACACGCGCCGCCACGAGCATCCGGCTGAGCACGTCAAAGCTCCCCATTACCAGATCCCCGCGGGTAACGACGCGGGCGCGGCCAGACTGCATGGCAGAGAAGCTGTCTGCGCGATACTGCAGCTCATACATCCGGCGGCGCGCTTCAATCCAGATTTCATCCGGATCGGTCTTGCCGGGCAGCTCAATCGCTTCTGTCAGATTGACCGGGCCTTCGTGACCAGGCCAAGGCACAATACGCTCGGCTTGCACATAGTCGTTGGTTTCATCCAAGAACGTGATCCGCATGCCGTCGGGCGCATCGAAGTAGGATCGTGACCATTCGAACTGATCACTGTTGCGCGGGTTGATGTGGTCGATGACCAATGTCTCTGGCCGGTCGATCACGACACCCCATTTGATGCCATCATGGCGGGGCGTCGCACGGCCAGCAGCACAGATCGCGTTGAGCATCTCGCCCAAGGCTTCCTGCGTGTCATGAACACGATCGTATTTCAGGCCCTTTGACACACACCAGTCGTGCCAATCGGCGATCTGATCCATGTCGATCTCAGCGGTAGATGCCGGATATGGGTTCTGTGGACCCGTAAGCGCTGCGAGATAGGCCGTTGCCGGTGTCCTGCCGTATCCCAGCACCCACTCATCATCGACACGCACCTGTGCCTCGCGCTCGATCAGCGCGTTGAAGGCATTCAGAGGCCCGCTCAGCTGATAGGTTGCGCGCACGCGGATCGCTGCGAAGGCAACAGGCTTATCGAGGTTGATCGGATATTCGGGTCGGATCGACTGGACGGCAGACAGCACAACCTTGTCAGATACCTGCGTGCTGAGGTTGTCTTCGGAAAGACGGGTTACTTCGATCTGCCAGCGACCACGTGTCGGCAAAGTCCAGCTGTGCTGGCGAAGAAAGCTCTCCTGCTTTGCCGCGTTCACGTTCAGTGTCACGACATCCGTCCAGACACCGATACCGTTCAGCCGCGCCCTGATCCGAACCGAGACGTTGTACCCTTTCAAACGCCCTTTATCGTCTATTGAAAACAGCCCTCCTGGAAAGCCGAGAATGACAGAAGCACGCGCGGCATTGGTCGAGGTGAACCGAATGACGGGGGTCTCGATGCTGGGACCTGGTACGACTTCACCATCCACACCGCGCGGCAATGGCCGGACCAGCTCAGCCCCATCATTTTCCTGAAGAACCTGCTCCGGATAAAGTGTCAGCGGGCCGTCGCCTTCGCGGCCTTCCCGGATCTCGACATCGATGTCCTCAAAATCTTCGATCGACGTGTCGCCGATCCGCAGGTCGGAGATCCGCAACGGACCATATCCAAAGCAGAACAGCGCGCGGACATACTGATCATCACCGACCACTTCGGTGTAGGTCTGAGCCGCAAACGGAGGTGCATAGCGATGCTTGCCCACGGCGAAGGGAATGGGGGAACCGGGGCGCAGCTCGTTGCGCCATCCTTCAATCCGATAGACGTTCTTCTTCTCGAGCGCATCCGGCGTCTGGACCGGAATGAGTGCGTTGACCAGCAGCTGCCCCACAATGCTCAGACCGGCACCTACAAGTGCAATTCCGATTTTGCTGGTGACGCCAAGGAAGCCAGCAACAGCGGGGGCAAAGGCCAGCGCAGCGACGGACACGACTGCCAAGAGCACGGACCGCAAAGCGTTCTTGCCAGGGATTGTTCTGATCACCACATGCGTTCCCGCAGTCGGTCTCATCTGCGACCAGTATTTCTCCTCAGCAACGGACGCGCCACGGTCATTGACCAAGATCACGCGCAACAGTCCGGATGCCGGACGGGCATGCGGCAAAGCCTGCGTGACAATTTCGTCGATCGTCAGCCCAGGTGGCACGTCAAGCGATACCCGCGCCATACCGGGATCGAAGAGCGGTGCTGCCATCACCGAGACGTTTGAAGCGCTCATGAAGCCTCCTTCAAACCGGCTGTAAACCGGAATATTCCTGCAAGGCGACGGTGCCAGCGGGGCGAGAGGTAGTCCTCATGCTTGGCCTGATCTTCGGTTGCCATGTGCAGCATCACGCCGGGCCGCACGTAGATCCCCACGTGGCTCTCAAGACGGCCATGCCGAAACAGCAGGAGATCGAACGCGATCGGCTCTTCGACAACCGACCAGATCGATGTGGCGGTCTCTTTCCCGATCAGGGATGCGACCTCTGCCTGCTCCTCGGCGCTAACGTATCCATCCCGATAGTCGGGCAGAGTCAGACCAAGTTCCGCCTGATAGACGACCTTGGCCAGCCCCCAGCAATCGCATCCGGTGACAGACCGGCCGAGGTCCTGGTAAGGGATGCCGACATATGTGTTTGACCAGCTCATCGAAACAGTCCCGGAAAGCGGTCTTTGGTAAAGCGGTCCATGGGGACGCTTTCTTCTTCGACCGGCGCACGGCTCACCTGAAGGCTGACCGAACCCGCGTTACCATCAGCCGCGACCATCACCATCCCGCGAAATTCCACCTCAACGAGATCCGGAGACCCTGCCAGGACAACGGCCATATGGACGGTCGGACGGTCGGTAAAAGAACGAAGCAGCGCGGCGATGTCGCTGTCCACATTCTCAACCACAATGTTGGCGGCCGCCGGGGCATCTTCCAGATCGCTTGGAACATCCGTCGACGCGAGAATGAACAGAAAGGGCTCATTGGCTGGGTCACTGTCCATCCAGGTGGAGCGCGTCCCATACATCAACGGGTCAACCCAAAGCCGCTCGGTCGGATCCGTCGAAAGACGGACAGGTGCGTCAAGCTCCGGATGCTCGATCATGATCAGCGCGATCTCGATCTCGGCCGTGGAGGGGGCGTCAAACGCCGTGCGCGCGTTCAGGGAGACCCGTCTCATGGCATCACCGTCACGGAAAACGCGATGACGAACCGGATGCCCCGGATGCTTTGCACCGGCGTCTCTTCTCCGAAAAGGCAGAGCCATTGGGCCGACAGCAGGATTGGAAGGCCGTCGTTGGTCAGCAAAGGGTTGCCGGAAGCGTCAAGCAATGGCCAGCCATCGGTCATGGGATCGGGCATCCAGAAGGGCAAGCTGCCGAACTTCGTCTCAAACTCATAGAACCGGTCGAAGACGGCCTTCAGGCTGCGCGGCACGTCGATCGACAAAGTGACCGTACGGGCGACACTGGACCAGCGTCTTCGATAGCCGGGGGGCCCTGTCTCGGTCGGCTTGCGAAGACGGGGATCGTTGATCTGGACCTGAAGGTCTTCCCGCTGGGGTCTGGGCAGGTCGATTGGCCATGTCGGAACGCTCATCTCAGCGCCCCTTTTTGCCGCAGACCGTACCGGTTGCTCAGCACCCGCTTGGCACCGCCGCCGGACTGGGTCATTGCGTCGCCGACTGCGTCTGCCAGGACAAGCTTGGTGCTGCGTCGCCCTTGACTGTCAACACTCTCCTGACGGGTTTGTGTGATCGAGGCGCTCGAGTGGTTCTCGATGGTGATCTGCGGGCGCATGTCGATGCCACCGAACCCACCGGATGGGCCGCCAATCTGCCCGCCGTTTGCAAATCCGGGAATGTCAGCCCCGGCATTGATCATCTCCAACAGTGTCCGGTTTTTCGCCGTCGCTTTGGCATTGACCATGTATTCGCCGGGGGACCCCCAGAGCGGCACCTGATCCGACTTTCCGCCGCCGCGACCATAGACCATACCGCCGACGGCAAGCTTTTGACCTGCTGGCTTTTGACCGGGGAAAATGGCACCGAGGGCCAGATCAATCAGGCCACCGCCGCCTGACGTCCCGAAGAGTTGAGCCAACGGGCCTTCCCCCAACAGGAGCGCCTGAAACGCCATGTCCTGGATCTTGCCTGATAGCGTGTCCAGTACACCGCCAAGATCGCCACCGCTGCGACGCAGATCCTCAAAGGTGCCATGGGCGATGTCACGGTAGCTGTCCCACGCTGCCTTCTGCTCATCGACGGCGGTCTTCTCGCGGTTGCGGGTCGCGATCAGTTCGCTGATCTTGGCCCGTTCGGCTTCAGTTGCGCCGGCAAGTTTTTCGCGGTGGCGCAGCATCTCTTGCTGAACCGGGTCGGTCTCGCGCAAAATCGCCAGCTCGTCTTCCAGACCGCTGATCAGGTCCGTGACGGCTTCCCGCTCTTTCTTGAGAGCATTGGCCGCACTGCCGCCACCGCCTCCGGAGCGCGTCTTATTGACAATGGGGTTGTTGTTCGCGTCCAGGCGGGGACCGGTATAAACGAAGCGGCCGTCGGTCTTGTCGGTCTCACCTCGGCGCGCGCGTACCTCAGCCATCCCGTCGCCGCGCCCACTGTAGACAGCACCGGCCTGCATGTTTTGCAGCGACAGCGCCTCGTTCAACGCAATCCCGAGGTTTTGGGCAAGGGCTGCGGCTTGTGCCACCGCCGGGGAAATGCCTGCCGCGATATCTACGAGCGAGAGAGCGTTGGCCGCGTCCCAGGCAGCCATGATGGCATCTCTCAAGGACTGCGACATATCCGCAGTCAGCCGTGTCCGCTCAAATATCTCTCGCTCTGCAGCGATCCGTGCTTCAGCCACCTGGCGGCTGTTCGCTCCATAGCGTGCAACAAGTGCTTGGACTTCAGCTTGCTGGGTCAGTTGATCAAGAAGAGCCTGACCCTGTGAGGCGGCAGTATCAGAAGCCTGCCGGGAACTGGCATAAAACCCATATATTTTGCCTTGAAGCTCCAGCTCTTCTCTCTTTTGCTGAACGATCTTTTCGTTCCAAGCGATCTGGCGTTCAAACTCTGGCTCAATGGCGCGCCGACCCGATTGAAGCTGATCCTCGACAGCAACCAGCTTGCCGCTTTCTTCAACGAGGGTTCTTACCTGATCAGCAATCGCCAAGAACTGTGCGGGGATGTCGTCTGCATTTCCGTAGAGTTCGAATAGCAAGCTACTCAGCGCTGTTGCTGCGTTGATCGCATCCTGCGGCCCGCTTGCGTCTCCAAGTTTGGATACGGCGGCATCAAGTGCAAATGCCTCCTCCTTTGTCAGCTGGTACTCAGACCGAAGGCGTTCTATTTCAGGGAATTGATTGCCAAACAGATCGCTGTTGAGGTTAGCTTTCTGCCTCTCGGTCAGGATTTGCATTTCGCCAGCTAAGGCAACGACGCTGCCGCGAAGATTATCAAGGGCATTCGCACGGTCGATCTTTTGCTGGTTTTCGAAATAGGATTGAGCCGCCGCAGAAGCGCTCCCAAATCCTTCAGCCATCTCGCCCGTCGAATTGCGTGCAAGTTCTGCCGAGCTGGCGTAGCGATCGACGGAGCTAGCCAGCTTGTCGACACGATCTTCCAGCTTTTCAGCTTCAGGGCCTGCACCAGTCAGCCATCCGACCATGGCCGCACCCGCAGCGATAGACCCGATCGTGATCAAGCTGACTGGGTTCAGCATGCCCAAGAACGCACCGCCGAGCGCCTTCACCGCACCCGCCGCGCCCATAGGGCCGATGACCTGGCTGATCTGAGTACCTTGCTGAAGCGCGAGGGTCAGCGGGTTCTGCCCGGCAGCCATCATCACGCCAATGTCGTTGAACTGCGCGACCAGGTTGCCCATCTGACCCGCTGCCGCATTGTTTGACCGTCCCATGATCTGGGCGCTTTGACCGGTTGCCAGATACTGGGCTTCAGCCAGAGCAAGAACTCGGTTCGCTTCGGCCTGGGTTGCAGCGCCGGCTGCGACCGAGCGGCGGGTTTCTTCAACGACAGCTTCGTACTGCTTGGAAGCGCGATAGACCGGGTCGATCGACATGCGCATCGCATCGAAGCTGGCTTTGTTCTGATCAATCGTGCCGCCAAATGCTGCCGCACTTTGGCGCGCACTGTTGGTCGCTGAACCGTAGCCGGTCAGGCGCTCGATGCGCTGCTGGACGGCGGTATTGGATCTCGTGACAGCCTGCTGAACAGCCTTCTCACCGGTCGCAAAGTTGCTGTTTTCGTTTGCGGCGGATCGGGTCGACTGATCCAGCGCAGCGGTGCTTTTGTTCAGACTGTCTGTGGCCTTCTGGGTCCCGCCCAATGCGGAGGTGGTCTCGGCCAAGGCTTTCTTCGCCCCGGTCGCATCCCCTCCGACATAAAGACTGGTCTTGAAGCCGCTCACATCATTCTCCGAATTTCAGCCAAAGCACCTTGCTCGATGGTTCTGATGTCGCCCCACATGTCCGCGTCGACGGTGAGGCCAGCCAGCTGCAGCCCGGACTGGGCTGCGTTATAGTCGAGGCCGACGGGCATGATCCGGGCACCGACTGCGATCACCCGCCATTGCGAGCAAATCGTGAAGAACGCTTCGAGTGCCTCAAGATGCCAAGGCCACAGCTCAAGCTCTTCGGTTCCGGTGTTGTCCTGGTACTGCCCCAGATCGATCCCGAGCAGTGCGGCATCCGAATTCGCATCATCTTGCCGCGGGGTCTCATTGGGCGATCCTTTTGCCCATGCAGCCCCCGCGGCCTTCAGTTTCCCAACGTGCCCTTGTGCAGCCCTTTGAAATAGCCGCTGACCAGACCGAGGCGGACATAGGCCTTGTCCAGTTCCTGGCTGATCTGTTCGGGTGTCGACGGGACATGGTTGTCGTCGTCATCGACCAGATTGTCGAAGCTCACGACGACGGCCTTTAGAAAATCGAGCGTGCCCGTACCTGTGCTGAGGTCGAACCCGTCTGCTTCGGAAATCGGCATGGCTCGGAACGTGGTTTTCAGCTCCGCTTCGGTAAAGCCTTCACCATCGGGGATCTGGATCGACACATCGCGGGTGAATGTCGGTGACTGATTGATCTTGAACATTGCAGCGTTCCTTTCGAATTACGTGAGGGTGAGAGACCACTGGTCGTTGCCGACCGTCGGGATCGGGACCAGGCGAAGCGGCCACTCCACGATGTTCTGAGCATTCTCGAGACCCTGAGGCCTCTGCATCTGCGCTTTTGTGATCGCGAGGGTCGCAATGTTCCCAGCGGTCAGTCCGTGCACAAGGCTGATCGCAACATCTGTCTGATCAGCTGCCATCGTGAACGGATTGAGCGTCCCGAGCGGCACCGCTTCCACTTTCGTTTCGACGCTCTCTTCCTTGTCGGTGATCAGAATGCCCTCCGACCCGACCAGGAACCGTGGCTCAACCGCATTTCCGAGATTGAGCATCAAGGACCGCATCACGAGCGATACACCAGCCAGCGTGAATGTCGGCGTATTGGCCTTGGTCACAGCAAGCGGCTTTTTGAACGCCGTCAGCGTGGGGTTCACCCGCGTCTCTTCGCTCGGTTGATTGAACAGTCCCCAGTATTCGAACTTGAGATAGGGAATGGCCGAGGTCGTGAAGTCGATCGTGCAGTTACCGCGCGCGCCGGTCAGCACGAACTGGGTGCCCTCGATCAGAAAATAGACCGACAGGCTTTCGTGATCATCACTGACGGGGTTGTAGGTGACAGACGTGTCGGCCGTGATCGTCTCGGCCACGGCACAGCCGCGCATCAACGGTCCCCAGGCGGGTGCAGTACCTGCCGCACCAGACCCGGCCAATTCCACGTTGAAGGTAAGCTTCGCGTGAACATCAATCGGCACCGATCCTTGAGCGCCCAAGGTGGGGATTTCGAGATTGCGGCTGACGTCGCTGCCTTCCATTGGTGTCAGCGTGATGTCCGTGGCGAGGATACCGTTTGCCGCCGCAGTCGGTTCAGCGTCAGTGTTGTACGTCGTCTCCAGCTTCGCCAGCAGGATCTTGGATTTCCATTTAAGGGCCATTTAAGCCTCCTTTTCCGATGTTTCTTCAGCAGGCGCTGCGGCCTCTTCGAGAGGCTCTTGAGCCACCGGACCCTCCTTGCGGATGAGCTTGCCATTCTTGCTGCGGGTGTAGCTGCCGCCACGGGACGGAAGGGTTGGATTTTTCATCAGAGGATCCTCAGCTGGTCTGTGATGGCAAAGTCGATCTGGTAGACGACGGTGCCCTTGGAGGCGTTCAGAATGGAACCACGGGTCAGGCGAAACACGCCTATCTCATCGGACGGAGCCCATCCGGCGATGGCGTTGACGATCGCGAATATTACATCGCGCAGTTCTGTCAGTGCCTTCTGACCCGCGGGCGTGTGGTTGCGGATGGTCAGGATGACCGCGATGGCCTCTTCAATCCCTTGGGTGAAAGCACCGGCGCCAGCGTCTGCCTGACGCCCAATCAAGCCCAGGGGCAGCACATGCGCTGCCGGAGTGTGTTGTGGCAACGCATTCCGCTGCATCAGATCGGCAAAATTGCCAGCGCCTTCGACGCGATGCTCAAGGATTGGAACCTCTGACGAAAGCCGGGCGATGATGCTATCGATCATCAGATGAAGCCCTTCATGCTGGCTTGCGTGAGGGGACGCTCCCGATCGGTCAACCGCGCTCCTGAGCTTCCGGTACCGGGGGCATCGGCCCCGGCGATGGGCAAGCGGACGCCACCGCCGGAAATATCCCGCAAGGTGCGCAAGGCGGACTTGTAGTCTTCTTCGATCTTGGGGTCGGGGCTGGCGACATGGAGGTTGTAGATCGTGATCGCGAGCGCAAGGCTTCCGATGAGTGGCGGCGTGGTCTCCAGAGGCAGCGCGTAGCGGACACCGACGTAGCCATCGATCATTGCGTCTGCGTCGGCCAGTGCCTGGTCAATCACATCCGTATCGATAGCGTCAGTCGCAACATCGCCCCGGTCTGTCAGGGAGGTCAGCATATGTTCGCCAAACTTCGCAGTCAGTTTTGCAAGGGATGTATAGGGCACGGGGAGCCATCCGAATTGAATGTGAGAAGACCGGCGGCGACAAACCCGCCGCCGGTCAAAGGTTAAGAGATTGCCGCTTTACTCGGCGGCGTCAGCTTTCATCAGGCTGATCGCGAGCTTTGGCTCGTCACGCAGCATCGCAGCCTCTTCATCGCTGAGCTCGGACGCCAGGATGCGTGTCGGTTCGGGTGTGAAGTGCCGACCGGCCCGCCAGAAACCACCTTTGGGGCCGATGACGACCACGATCAGATCTTCCTCATCCCGTTGCTGCAACGCTGCCGCCAAACTGCCTACCGCCTCGGCACGTGTTTCCGTCGGAGGGGAAGGCTTTGCGTCGGACGTCAGGGCTGCAGAGAGGTCTTCCAGGTCAGTGGCAGGCTCGTTTGGGGCCTTGGCGGCCTTGATCTCACCCGCGCCGCTTTTGGCATCGGATTGCGCGACTTCAGACGCCTGATCCGCTGCAAGCGACAGTGGCTTGGCGGCTTCAGTCGCCTTAGTCTCACCCGCGCCATTTTCAGGCGTGGGTTGCGAGGCTTCAGATGCGTTTTCCACCACCGGAGCCGCTGGCTTTGCGGCTTCAGCTTCTTTGGTCTCGCTGGCCTTGCTGGCGGTTGCTTTCTTCGTACGTGTCATTCGATCAGCCCCTTATGCCAGCCACGGAACGATGAGCAGCTCCGCAGTGCCTTTCCAGACGTTGGTGGCACCGGCAGCGTCGCGTTCGGCATTCAGCAGCTCGAGCGCTGCCTGCTCCATCGAAGGCGGCACAACCAGCAGGTTTGGCTTGATGCCCAAGGGACGCCCATGGTCGCCCTTCATGCCCTGCAAAGCGGCACGGGCGGCGGCGTAGCGTGTGGCGTTCAGGGTCTGTTTCGACCCCCATGCCATCTGCCAGAAACCATAGCCCACGTTGTAGCGGGCATCGGTGCCGTAGACGAATTCCTTGTTCATGAAGACGTTGTGGTCTTTGGGATTGTCCTTGGCCACGAACATGGGTTTTTCGCGATCCTGGAAGATCATCGGCTTCAGCGATCGGTTGGTCGAGAGCAAGAACCAAGGCGCGCCCGAACCACCGTCGGTGTTTGCGACCGTGCCCATCGAACCGTCTTCGTTGATAACGGGATGATCCATGTCGAAGAAATACTGGCCATCGTAGCATTCGGTTGCAAAGCCACCTGCAAGCGCTCCGAATGTGAGGAGATCAGGGTGAGCGGCTGTGCTTTCGCCCATCTCGACGAACATGGGCTCATAGATCCCGAGGTTGTCATCCTTGATGTCGTTGCGATCGACGCCGATGGTCAGTTCGAAGTCCTTGTTCTTGATCGCGTAGTCATGCTCAGCAAGACCTTGGATCAAACGAGGCCCAAGCCATTCGCGCATGTTGGGCATCTTGCCGAGCCAGCCGTACCGGCTTTCGCGCGTCGACGAGGGGACCACAGTGGCGATCCGCGTGTACTGCGTCTCGGCCTGTCCGAGACCCCGCTTATAAGCGGTGTTGAAGCCGACGCGGATGGCCTCAAGATTTGGAGTATTGATGAGCATTGAATGGTCTCCTTACGCCGTAGCGATTTTGGTGAGGACTTCGTCAAAGCGCACCCAGACGCCCAGGGCATCGACATTGTCGACGAACCCGGCCGGAGAGCGCGATGCCGTTGCATCGGTTTTGGCGACGGTCTGATCATCAACCGCGAAGACCACATCACCGATTTCGGCGACGGTGATCTCGTCAGCGCCAGCGGAGTTCGCAAATCGGAAGACGCCGGGGCGGTAGAGTACCGCTGCGTCTCCGGCGCTGCCTGTGGAATTGTCACCCGCGTCTTCTGCGCGACCGATGCCCACAAGGCCTGTGGCGGTCGCACCCTTGACGACAAATCCAGCAGCGTTGCGCATCAGAAGCGATCCGGCAAAAACGGCAGTCGAAGCTGCCAGAAGACCATTGCGGATATCACCGGCGATCTGGGGCGTGTTGCGCCCTGCAGTCAGTGCTGTCATCAGTTGTCCTCCAGTTGGGCCTGCTCTTCAGCGAGCGTGGCGGCATAGTCTTTGGGATCCTGCCCCAACATCTTGGCGATGCTCAGCTGCTCGGAGTTCAGCGAGAGCTCGCCGTCCTTGCGGGCAGGTGCGATGATCGAGGTGCCGGAACCGCTGAGCACAGGCATTGCGCCGATCAGCTCTTCGGTGCCCGAGGCGTCCTTCATGTGCATGGAAATGTAGCGATCGCGCATTGGCTTGACGCCCACGCGGCCTGCCTTGATTGCGCCATCCACAAAGGCCGTGGCGGCGGTTTTAGCACCGGTGTCGCGCAACTCATTCAGCGAGGTTGCCAGGGTGGTGATTTCGGCCTGCAGCGCGACGATCGTCTCGTCTGAGCCCTGGTTCTGAGCTGCCACGAGAATGTCAGCAGGGGCACTATCTGCGCCGAGCCCAAGAGCGATACCAATCTCTGACAGCTGCGATTGCAGCGCAGGCTTGTCATCGGCCCCAGACATCTTGCCTTTCAGCGCCTTTTTGATTTCCTCGTCGGTTGCCGTCTCCGGCAGGCCGAGCATATCGGCCAGAAATTTCGTCCAATCCATTGGGGGAGTGTCCTGTTGTTGATGAAGCGCAGTCAGCCCGCGCAGGTTGGGTTTGTTGACCAGGCTGACGCATTCGATCGAGGTGACCGTTTTGTCTGCTGTGTGCCGGATAACGGGACTGATGCCCCGGTATGCCCGTGACGTGACCAGCTCCGCGCCCGCTGTCGTCCACTCCGCCTTGCCCCAGAGCCCGTCCTCACGGGCCTGCATCGCCACGATCCAGCCAAACGCAGGGGCTTCTTCCCCTTTTGGCGCGCGCAGATGGATGGCGTGATTGATGTCGATCGGCAGCTTTGGGGCGTGGAGGAAGCTCTCGGAAATGATCTGCTCGAAGTTTGCAGCAAGATAGGGACCGCGCTTGTCGCCGGTCTGGATCAGGCCCGCGGGAAGCAGGTGGATCCACTCGGGCGCACTGCCAAGAACTGCGACATCCGGCAGGGCTTGGGCACTCATAAGCGCGGTGAATTGAGGGGCTACGTTCATGCAGCGATAATTGCCGCAGGTAGGTGCCTCAAAACATCCGCAAGCGCTTGCGGGGAGGGTCAGGTAATGTCGGGAATTAATCGTAGACTAGGCGCGAGGGGCGGCTTGGGTCAATCCACTACGATGTCCTGAAGCCATTCCTCGACGATCCCGGCAATGTTGAGACGATCCTGATCCGATATCCCAAGAAAAGGCCGCGCCGGGATGTTTCCCCAAGGGATGGAGCCACCACGCGCGTTTGTTCCGAACGCACCCTTGGCTGCACCGAACTGCATGACGGCCGAGTAGATCTTGTTGGTGCCCAATTCGACAAAATCGGGTCCATAGTCGCGAAAGAAGCTTGAGCGCAAAGGTTGCCCATCAACATTGGGACCAAACAGCGGCCGCACGTCGACGGTGTGGCCGCGGCGTTCATAGGCCGCGATCGTGGTCGGGGATTTCGGGGCCCATGGCGTGCCGTCCGGAGCGACCCCGTCTTCAAAGCGCTTTACGGTTTCGAACTCGAGCTGCTCACCGATTTCATTCATGACCTCGGACATGTCAGACAAGCTCGCGGAAAGTCTGGCGAGGATGCGTTCGACGTCTGCGTCTTCCAGCTCGACCGTGATCATCTCATCACTCCCGCTGATTGAGCAACGGCGCGAGACGCCGGTTTGCTTTGACTTGAGCTTCGGTCAGGCGGCGGAAGCTAGTCAGGTAGAGCTCACCATTTCGGACAGTTGCCGTCAAAACCAGAACATATCCTGGTTGGCTTGGGTCGGGCTGCAGGAAGATCAGCGTATTGCCACGCATCGCCACATTCTGGCTCGCCCTGTCGATGACGGTCTGCGCCAATTGATAGTCGCGTGCTGTGAGGTCTCGGTAGCGACGGCCCTGGCGGGCGATAGTCTCTGCAGACAACCAAGCCACTGGATTTACCAGATTTAGGCGATCAGCGTCTTTGGTCTGCAATCTGGCGAGTGGCCAGGCGTTTACCGGTTCGGCGGCCCAGCTTTCAAAACCACTGCCGGAGAGCCAGTCCTGGATCATGTCGATCGAAGGCTGTCTGGGCAGATCTGACACCTTGTTCTTCATCGCAAGGACGACGTCGCTAACGGTCGCGCCCGGAGCGTAGTCCCAACCGCTGTCGATCCCCGTCGGAACTCCTGTGCGAGGATCAATTACCTCCCAATCGTCGGGCAATGTCTTCGAAGGGTCGCCGCCCACGCGGATCGCGCCTGCCAAAGTGCGGGCCCCTCGAACACGGCAGCCGCATCCCCAGCCATTTGGGGGATAGTGTGTTGCCCAGAACGGATGATCTGAAGGCAAGATCAGCCCGTTCCAGGACAAATGATCGAGACGTGGATGGGGTGCGCCACTGTGCTCGTAGACCCAGAACTTGAAATTGCCGTCAATATGCTGCGCGTGACGCGCAGCTGCCATCGTCGTCAATATGTTCGTTCTGTAGATGATCTTCGTTCTCCAGGCCTCTCCTTTGACGCTACCTTCACCCGTCCATCCATGCCATCCCCGACGTTCCACAATCTGGCGAAAGTCCCGGCGAAACTCTTCCAGTCCGGTCCCCTGCGAGATCGCCTTGTCGACGGCAGCCCCAAGATCGGCCAGCAGATCGGCTTTCAACGCGCCTGCCACCATGAAAGCACGATCGTGCTGAGCCTTGGAGATATCATCCCACCTCGACGTGGGGACAAGATCCCCGAGCCTTAGCCGGAACGCTGCGACCTGTTCCTTGAACGGTTGGCGAAAGGTGGCGCGGACCTCATCAGCCACTTGTGGTCTCCGCGAGCGCCCGTCCACCTGCGTCTGCTGCCACCATTGCATCGGCAATTGCATTACCAAGAGCGCTGGCGTCCAAATCAGGATACGCCGCGAAGAACATCTCGCGCAGTTCCTCGATCGAACCTGCACCCTCCAGCATGATTTCGACCTGTGCAATCATCTCTGCCATGGCGGGCTGCGCGGCCTCCTGAAGCCGGGCTGTCAGCGCGTCTACCGGTTCAGCGCCAGAAATCGCCTCTGAGGGCGATTGCTCCGCCTGAGGGGCAAGGACGCCGGATTTGGGCGGAAGGGTATTCAAACGGTATTCAAATTCGCTCTGAGGGGCGGTTTCGATCCCAGCGGCCCCAACCGTTGCGGCTGGTAGGGCGACATCAGGCTTGGACGCCATTAAGATCCGGTCGCCGGGCTTCGGGTCCGCAAATCCGAACTTGGCGCGGATCTCGCTTTCGCTGACCTGCAACCCGATCGGAACGAGCACGCCGAGCGCATCGGCAATCTGTTTCAGGTCTTCTGGTTCCGGCCGTCCGATTTTCAGTCTTGGATATCGCTTCTGTGGGCCGTGTTCGAGCTGGATCCATGGCCGGATCAGATCTCGGTTGAGGATCGCTGCCAATGCATTGGCATCAGCCCGCTCGATATCCTCTTGGACCTGACGATGCTCTTTGCCGGATCCAAGCCCACCGGTGACAGCATCAGTTGTTGCCGTCTGACCCAGCACCGCTTTCGAAATCTGCTTGTCCAGCCAGTCAGCGCGCTTTTCGTAAAGGTCGGCCGAGGCCCCGACATTGCTGGTTTCCACAAAGTCGATCGACATGCTCTCGGGAATAATCGCCGCGCAATCCCCTGCGATATTGGCGACGGCATCGAAAAGCGTGTTCTTGTCCGCTTCGCTGGCACCGGCCCCCCATTTACCCAAACGCAGCGGCTGACCATAGGTCTGGCTGAAGATGGCCCAGTCCCGCTGTGTAAAGGCCTTGAACATCCAGCCCCACATGGCGACCCGCGCAAGACCTGACCGCAAAGCAAGCCCGGACTTGGCCTTCACATTGGCATAGATGAACTTGAAAGCCTCGAGAGGAACCTCTTGGCCGTGGTCATCGAGCTTCATCGGGGTGGCCAGATTGACGCGATCGAAACGGAACCAGCGCGGGTCGCGCCATTCCAGGCGCTCAGGCTGCCACTGGCCCTCCGATGTGTCCCATATGATTTCGGTAAACGAGTAGCCTTTGCCGATGCTGTCCAGAATGTCGAAGAGCTCGTCGCTCAGCTCGTCACGATCCAGCCATTCGCGCACCATGTTGGCCAACTTGACATCGAAGGCTTCGTCCGAGGCTGCTTCGACCGTGATCTCGATCTGGCTGACCGACCGGCGGCGTGTGCCAAGCACACCAAGATAATGGGGATCGCGCTCCTCAATGACCTCCGCCAGCTCAAGATAGCGCACCGGGTCCCCCTGGTCAGCTTCGCGCAAGATGTTTGCCAGGCGAATAGGGTTCAAGCCGTCGCCTGGATGACCGGACAGCGGTGACCGCACGCCACCGAGTGTGGCCGCGGCAACTTCTTCGGTCAGGGCGGCGCGCTTGACGGGCTGGCCCCAGCGGTCGAGTAAAACGGGCTTATTTGCCATTTGAAGGCTCCTTCTCAGATCCTAAAAGATCAATTCGATGATGCCACCGATCAACAATCCGAGACCGGCGAGGCAAACTAGAAAGCCGTTCTGCGAACGATCAGAGAAAGCTGCGTTCGCCATGATGATGCCGCCGACAAGCATTATGATAAACCCGATGAAAATCGCTTCCATTGCTATCTCGCTTCCTGCTGTCTGTACCGGCTGAGGGCTTCGAAAGGTGTTCTTCCGAGAACCCCAGTGAAATCGTGAGAACGCCTCCACCGACGGGATCTATGGTAAAGGATCACCTGGCGCGAAGCGGAAGGGAGGGTTCTTCCAATTCGGAATGCGACCCAGCCGTCACCGAACCTTTCCACGCAGGGACCAACCCATACTTTGCGATTTCGCACTGGTCGTTTGCTACGTGTGCCCATCAGACACTCCCCCTCAGTCTTGCCCCAAGCGGGCCATCAAAAGCATTCCTACGCCCCAACCCGTCATCGTTGCTGGGCGTATCGCGCATGCGGCCTTCAGCACGTTGGTGCCGCAAACCCGAGCTGGCAGCGCGGTAGCCGTATTCGACCCACCGCATGCGCGCCGCAAAGTGGGCCAAGGCCAGACCGATGGCATAGTCGCCGTGTCGCTTCTTGCCCTTCTTGTCCTTTGCCTCGCCCTTTTCGTTGGTCCGGATCGCGGGGACGCGGGGAATGCCGCGCACGAGCTTGACCGAGCGCATGTCACTCAGGTGATCTTCGTCGGCACCGATCGCGATCATGTCGTCTTCGAAGGCGGTTTTAAGGGGCGGCATGTTGATCCGGTACCAGTCCTCTGTGAACTTGATCGCCCAGATGAGACCTGATCCGTCCTCGTCCTCACGCAGCCCGAATTTGCGGCCCATGTCTTCAGCCACGGTCCAACCCATACCGGTGGCGTCAAAGGCAGCGCCCAGCAGCCGTTCACGCAGCTTTTCCAGCACCATGCCCACGATCAGCTTTTGCTCATCCCCTGGCACATTGCGCATTTCGATCGAGAACACTTCACGCCGCTTCAGGTTCTGCTCGATCGCCAGCACGGGCATGACGCTCAGATCCGCGACGCGCGCAAAGTCAAACCCTGCAGCGTAGCGCAGATCCATATCCAGTTGCCCCAGCACCTCCTCGAGCTCTTCGAGGAATGGGGCCATCAGCGCCTTTTGCTGCAGGTCGCTCATGTGCAGGTAGTCGCCCGGCAGCTCCAGTCGCAGAACCGGAGCCGTTGCTGTCATGCGCGCTTCAATCAACGGGGCAGGCAACCAGGCACCAGAGCTGAGGGACGGAATGCAGAACAGTTCTTCGTCGGCACCATCGCCATAGAAGTCGATCAGATCCTGGCGCCATTGCGCTTCGCCCTCTGGCGACCATGCATTTCCGCCCACAAGGCAGATCCGTTCATAAAGCCCATCGGTCAACGCTTCATCCAGATCGATGTGCAGGTGCTCATAAGGCAGCCGGCCGCCAAGAATGTCCTGGATGTTTTCATTGAAGGGATTGTCCGCGCCATCATGCGTCGAGCAGACGATGACCTGACCGCCCCAGATCAGAAACGCCATTGCAGCCTTGATCAATTCGCCGAGGTTATCGACGAAAGCAGCCTCATCGATGATGATCACACCCTCTTTGCCGCGCAAGCCACGCGGTGCCGAGCTGAGCGCTTTGATCTGGTAGCCGGATGCAAAGCGGATGCGGAACGTCTGGATCGACTTGTCGCCGTCATCATCGCCTTCTTCGAACAATCCGTCCTCGATGGCGGAAGCCGCGATGTTGAACGCGCGGGCCCACATCGCGCAGGCATCGACGAATTCGCGGGTCATCTCTTGGGAATAGGAGATATACATCGCGTCCATGCCGCGCGCTGACTTCGCCCGTGCCGCTCTCAACACAGCATAGGCTGCCAAGGCCCATGTCAGCCCGATCCGGCGCGACTTCTCGACGAAAAGCACCTTCGTTGAAACCGTGTCGAGCAACCCAACTGTCTTGGCCTGATAGGGTAGGAGAACCTTTGGCACGCCAACGCTGCCCACCAGCTGAGGCATGACATCGGTGGCCTCGCGCCGCTGGCGTTCCCAGTCAGCTTTGGAGATAGGCGCGGTCATTTGGTGGCCCCTGCGCGCAGTTGATGCAAAATCTGCAACGCGCGATCGAAGTTCGGTTTTCCAGCAACGCTGCCGGCAGAGTACCTGGAAGTCAGATCAAGCAGCCGTCGATGCAGTCCGTAGTACGTGCGCCCATCGACGTGCTGCCCAGCAAGAAACATCCGGATTACCCGCGCGGCATCGTTGCAGGCCTCAAAGGTCTTGCGATCGCGTTTCTGCCAGTAGTCAGCATGTGCCGCCATGTCATTGGCAATTTCAGCCGGAGTAGCCATCAGCCGCGCGCCTCCGACCAAGCAACAGCATGTCGCGCCTGAATGCCGTCCTGACCGTCATCATTGCCCAGCAGGTCCGGGCAGAAATCATGTTTCCCGAGCCGCCACAGGTGGCGCATGTTGCGCGAATTCACGACATCGGCTTGCGCCGGGTAGATCTCAATTGCCCGGATCTGCTCACCCCAAACCATGTTCTTGATGTATTGCAGATCGTCCCAGGTGATCGCGCCAGTGTGAGAGACGCTGAGAAGACCAAGCAAGTCATCGACATGAACCTTGAAACCTCGGATTTCATCGCTCTTGAAGCGTGGCAACGTCATACCGACCTCCAATAGCCATCGGTCAACCAGCCATGCCAGTGCCCCTTGTGATGGACCGAGGGCGTCAACGTCGGTTCAGTCGTTGAGACGTTCCAATTCCAACTGGGGCTTTGTGGTGGCTTGAAGTTTGCGCCGACCGTGATGGGGGCGATCACCCCGCAGCCACAGGGGCAGCAATACCAAAAGAACCATTCTCCACGCGCGTCTCCGGGAACAACATGGTAGCTTCCGGGATGCCGGTGCTTCTTGAACGCATCAAAATCCACCATGTTGATTGCGCGCAGTGGACCGCTGGCTTTTGCCGCCTTCCGATCACCCATTTGAAACCCCCAGAATATCGGCTTTGATCTTCTCGGCCGTCTCTGAGGACATGCCCGCCTGCCGCGCAGCCTTGACTGCGGTCTCTGCCGCATTGGCGCGTTCTTCCTTTGCAATCCGCAGCCGCTCATCAGCCGTCAGCTTTTCGCGAATGCCGGAGCTGCTCATCACGTCCTTGAGCATCTTGCCCAGGAAGTGCAGCTCCTTAGGATCGATGTCATCGCCTTCCTTCAGCATCGCCGACTTCATGACCTTGAATGCAAGCGTGGTGATCATCTGGAACAACACATTGTGGCGCTTGGCTTCTTCTTCGAGACCATTGCCCTCCATCCAGCTCACGGCCCAAGCGGATGCTTCTTCCTGCGCGCGCGCCATCTGCTCGTATTCCTGGCCAAAGGAATGGACCGCCGATTTGCCCACGCGCATTTCAAGACCGGCCTCTTCCAGCCAGAAGTTCAGATCTTCGGTTACCGCGACATAGTCAGAGAAGCCTCGCTCCTTCAGCAGGTCCTGAAGGCGCAGTCTGATCTCCTGCGGGATAAGGTCGATCTTACGGGGCGGCGGCATGTCAGCGCCGTGCCGTTGGACGCTTGACGCCAGGATGCTGGACAAGGCCGCGCGCAACTTCCGCTCCGCGCACCGTTGCGGTCGCAATGACGACGTGGCCGTGATCGGTCATCTCGATCAGCTCCTGTTCATCCAGCCAAGCCAATGCTCCCCGGATCTGCGCGTCCGAAGATGCGATGCCGACGCCGCGCACGACATCGATCAGGATTGACGCATTGGATGTGAACTCGGACGATCGCTCAAGATGCTTGAGGATCGCGAGGCGACGGTGTTCGGTCTCGGTGCTGTCTGCCATGGGTCAGGCTCCAAAGAAGGTTATGGGTCGGGACGGATTACGCCGGGCATGCTGGTCGCGCCGGTCGCGACCTCACGGCCCTTGTTGGTCAGGCGTGCGATGGGCTCGCCCTGATAGTCGCGGGTCGTGACCAGCTCCATTTCGTCAAGCCACGCGATTGCCGCGACTGCTTGATCGGCATTGGTCGGCACACCGATGCGGCCGCAGTGCAGACGCATGACCGAGGCCGCGGCCTCATAGCCGGGTATCCCCGCCAGATATTGCAGCACCTTCAGGCGCCGAAATTCGGTCTCGACGGTTTCGATTGGCCAGGCTTTGAACATCACTTGTCTCCGCCTTTGCCTGCGCGCTGGGCGGCCTCATAGAGCATGCGCACCATGTTGCCCTGGGCTTCCTGGCTGGCACCTATGCGCGCCACCAGAATGGCGAGATCATGCTGCTCTCTTGCGGTGGCAAGCAGATCGATCCGGGACTCGATTGTCGACATGCGAACACGAACCCGGCCAAGATCGTCGTTCACCTTTCCCAGACTGCCTTCGACCGCGACCAAACGCTTTTCGATGCTCTGATGACCCACCTGCAGACCCGACATGCCATCATTGACGCGTGTCGAGACACGGCCCCAGAACCAGCGCCCCAAGGCCGCCAGAGAGGTGACGACCAGGACGACAAAGCCGAGGAGCTTTTGGCCCTCAGAGAGCCACGACAACCAGTCCATTACCAAAGCCCCCAGGAGAGCAGCGTGAACAACGCCACCATCGTGGATGATTGAAGGATCAAGGCTCGTTGTGCGCCGAGGCCGCCGATCTCGCCCATCGTGCGGATTGAGATCGCTAGCCAGAACATGCTTGCCGCCAGCATAAAAGCAAGGACTTCAGGTGCCGGATGTGCCTCCCACAGGTTCAGGTCTGTCTTTACGAACAGTCTGGCGCAAACGTAGTAGCTGCGCTCAACCATCAAAGCGGCGGCGATTGCAAAGATCGGACTTTCCAGACGTTCAAAAACTGCAAGTGAAGGCTGCGCGACCCAGAACCTGCGCACCGTGATCGCGTTCAGAAAGGCGAACACGGTCGCAAGGACAAGGCTCGCGTGGCTTGCGAGAGTAACAGCGGACCATTCCAGGCTCATGGCGAATTAGCCCAGCAGCGAGACGCGTTTGGTCGCACGGATCCGGCCAATCACAGCGATCAGACCCGCAGCGGATGTGATCAGACCTGTCACGGCCGTGCTGAGATCAGCGGCGTCAGCGGGTGTGACAGCGTAGCCTGCGATCTGGGCAAGACCGGTGATGATGGCACCGCCGCCGCCAAGAACGCCCAGAGACAAGAAGGGAGATTTCGTTTCTTTAAACATGTTGAGTTCCTCAGAGTTTCAGTTGGATTGGGTGATCGGGTCGGCGTGAGATCTGACGATCCAGCCCTCAAGTCCGCCATGCCGCACCTTCAGCCAGGCACGACCGTCGAAAATGCCTTCACGAATGACGGGTACAATCACACCGTCAGCGATGGTCGAGATCACGTTGGGATTGAACGATGGCCAGCGGCGCATGTTCAGCGTGCTCCCGGGCACGTTGATGGCAACCATCTCGTCTTCGCCGTGTGCTGGCGCGGACGCCTTATCCGCCTCAGCCGATTGAACATCATCACGCCCCAAGACCCGCGCACGCATCTGCGCCAAGGGAAACAGCGGATTGGTGTCGACCTTGCGACCGGGGGAGATGTACCAGTGACTGGTGATATCGGTCAGCGTGGGGATGTAATCGAACAGACCATTCAAAAGCGCTTCAGCTGCCTCAATTTGCGCCTCGGTATAATCCATCCAAAGCCCGCTGCCATGCTCAGGAGTGGTGACAGCCTGGATGCCGAACTCAGAGATGTCGAATTCCTGCTTGTACCACGCACAGGCTTTCCCGTTGCCAGCGTCCGTCATCCGACCGGGGTTGACGATCTCGATGCCGATAGAGAAATCGTTGACACCATCTCTCCCATGGTAATGCGAAGTTCCGGCGTGCCCGGCACGGCGGTTGGTGGGCACCTGCTGAGAGATTGAGCCATCACGCTCGAGGATGAAGTGAACCGACACGCCACGCGGGGCGGTCCGCAGGTAATTGGCAGAGTTGCCATGCTCCAAGCGCCCAGCGGTGTCATGCAAAACCACGATGGTTGGCGTGATCACGCCGCCAATGTTCTGTGCGCGATCAAACGGGATGCCCTGGGCAATGTGGTTTTTGAATTTCATTGTGGACCCCAATCGCGAAGCACGGGCGGCGCGCTACCTTGTGGGGTCTAAAATGACGTTTGATGCCTGTTCAAAACATCCGCAAGCGCTTGCGGGGCGGCGTCAGAACAGCTTCATTTGTTTGGAAAAGGTCTCTTCCGATGTGAACTCGTCCGCAAGATACTTTCGCACAGTCACATCGGTCATGTGCAATTTGCGTGCAATTTCTGCAACGGGCAAGCCTTTTGATTTGAGGACCTGAGCGATCCACCTTTTCGCGGTCGGAATGCGGGCCTTCATGGCGTGCGATGCATCGGCCAATGCGCGGGCCTTTTCGATGCCGACCAGCTGCGCAACCTTCGATCCACCCTTTGGATCGGTGGGCATGTAGAGCTCCGCACCGCCAAAGGTCAGGAGGAACTCGACTGCGCCATCCGTGCCGAGAATGTCTTCGTAGACCTGGACGTTTGCAGGGGTCTTGGGTGCCTTCGTCATTTGTGGCGCGCCCTCCACCGCTGACCGTGTCTTGAGACGGTGTCATTGCAGCCATAAAGCGTAGTGACTTTGCCACTCTTGCTCAAAACATAATGGACACCGCCACTGTTGACCGCATTCGCTCCCTGGTGGCGGCCTTCTCGCGTCACCAGTTCGATCCGGCGCTTCAGGGACTTCACATCCACGCCGTATACCCGCTCAAGATAACGGACCACCGCGTGATCAGTGACGATGTCTGAGCGGCGGCTCATTTCCGTCCGCTCCAGTCAAATTCGATATTGGCGCGTTTGCCCCAGTCCTTCAAAGCCGAGATCACTGCATCGATCTGCGAATGATCCCGCAACATGTCGACGTCAGCAGGCACCATTTCCCATGTTTCCCCGAAACGTGCCCGGATAAAGGCGTTCAGACCATCTCGGCCGGGCCTGTCCAGAACGCCTGCAGCTCCAAGCTTTCCCCAGAGCACATGGATCAGCCGCAGATCCGCCCGGGACGCCGCAGGGCGTTTTTTTGGGCTGGTTGAAGCCCCCTTGAACCCGTCCTTCTTGAGACGCTCGAGAACCTTTTTCAGATCGGCAGCCGTCATGTCCGACATGGATGTTTTACCGCAGACCTCAAGCTGAAGTGCGCGCCGGTCATCGCTCTCGATACCGAGTTCCCGGCAAGCGACATGGATGGTTCTCTGCAACGCCCGGCTCATTCTCCTGTTCCTCTTCTGGACCGGAACACAGGCTCTGACTTGGCTCGCCGGGTCTGAAACGGAGCAGCACGCACAAACGTAAGTGAGTGCGGGGATCCTTGCTCCAATGCAAAGCGGATATGGTTTTTTGCGACCTGCATTTCCAACGGCAATTTGCGCTTCAAGCCTGCAATGATTGTCGTGTGATCGCGATCGGCCATGTACCTGCCGATCTGCGAGAGGCTCGCATCCGACATTTCGCGGCAAAGCTGATAGCAGATCGCCCTGCGGTTTACGAATTCGCTCTGACGCGATCGTGCCAGCAGCTCTTCCTCGGTCACTCCAAAATGACTGGCCACGTGAGAGCGAATGTCCTGTACCTGGACGTCGCGAGGAGGTGATGATCGCTCGTGAAACATCGCCTCAAGCCTTAGCCAAGTCGATCGTGATTGCCTGCCACGGCGCGTCGTGGCTGTCACGCTTGGAGCAGCGCACATAGGTTTTTGATCCTACAACGCGAATGGCATCCTTGATGGCGCGCATCGCCTCCTGCCAGCGGGCATCCGTGATTTCGAGACGCAGTAGCATGAAGATCTCGGCGCGATTGATCTGACCGGCCTTGTCCGTGTTGAACGCACGGGTCACGATCGAGCGGATCTCCGGACGGCTCTCGGCAGACCATTCATTGAGGCACTCATCGACCAGCTGCTTGGCAATCTGCAGTTCAGGCCCGAAGTTGATCTGATCTGCAATCCGGACCTCAACCTTGTAGAGTTGATCCACAGTCATCAGTGTCTTGTTGCCCTTCTTGCCGCCGAACGTCGCGCCGTATTCTTGTGCAAGGATTGCCTCGAAAGCACCGATGTCATCAAAGGTATGCTCCTTGAACCGCGCCACCTGGTCAGATAGCGGAATGGCGTGGCCGATGATTTTGCGGGTGGTTTCATCCTGAAGCAGATCACGCGCGGCGATATTCTCGATCGGCTGCAGACCGCCTTTGCCATCACGCATGAAGACATTGCCGTCGATCTCCTTGCGGCCATTGGTAAGTGCTGCCGGTTCAAAATTCGTCATGAAAGTTCTCCTGTTTGGATTTTGCGTTGAGGGCGTCTGCGATCGTCGCGGCCACAGTTTCTGGAAAAGGAAGGTTGGGATCGGCAGTGCAGATCTCGAATACGACCCCATTTTCGGCCAGAAACTTCACGTGTCGCCCTTCAGAGAAATGGGTTGGGCTGATCATCGGATGCTCCCTTCAACTTCGACAAAGAGGGGTTGGCGTGCCGGATCGGCCGGATGCCCTGGCAAAACGCCTGCTGCAACGATCATGGCAGCCATCGCCTCGATCTCATCCATTGTGCAGAGGGTCGTTCCGCGCGGGCCCAGCAGATCCACCTTGGCAACGCCGCTGGCCGCAAGCCGGACCATCTCGGCTTCTGAAAACCGTTTGACCTGATCTGTCATGCCGTCACCGTGCCCAGAAGGGCTTTCTCCAGCAGCCGCTGTGCCGCTTCTGTTGGGGTGAGGCCGCGCCGGTCTGCTTCGGTCGTCAGCAACGAATACAAGCGTACCGACACCACGATCTGCCTGGTTGATGGTGACGCTTCGGTCTTCCGAGACCTTTCCACATGTTCAGATCCGCCAGCAGCCCCATTTGAAGCTGCCTTAAACGTGGGAATAACCTCCCCGGCTTGACGCGCTTCCCTGATCCGCTGGTAGACAGTGTTGGGATGCAAGCAGAGGCGCTGCGCAATGACCTTTGGCGGTAGGCGCTGCAATGCCAGCGAAACGATTTCAGCCGATTGATTGGTCATGACTGCTCCTCTCCGATGTAGCGGGGACACTTTCTGCAGGCGCGAAACATACGCACCCGGTGTGTGTTATGGGTTTGCAAGCGATTGGCCCGCTGTCGCCACATCTGGCAAACATCCGTCGGCAGATCACCGAGGACCGGGCATGAGATGACAGCCGACATGAAGACGCCGCGCACGCGCTCTTCGATGGCCTCCATGTTGCCTGGATATTTCTTGCGCAGCACCGTGCTGACCAAGGAAGCTGATCTCCCGAGATCCTCGGCTACGCGGTTCTGGCTGGTAAGGGCGCACGCCTGGGCCAAAGCGAGCACCCAGTCCGGCAGGTCATCGCCCCAGGCGTCTCTTGCGATATCGACGGGTCCGTTCACGATTGCCCTCCCACCGGATAGGCTTTCCGCGTGTTGGGATCGAACACCTGCTGGGTCCGCTGGATCATCGGTGGCTGTGGCCCCGTATTCCGGATCAGGCGATACACTGCCTGTTTCGCCGGGGGTTGGGCCTTGCTGACGACCTTCAAGAAGCCCGCCTTCAGCAGCTTGGTGCAATAGGCCTTCGCCGTGTTATCCGTGACGCTGACGATGTCGGTCGTGGCATGTGCTGCAATATCACGGGGTGTGAACTGTCCAATCATGCGCATCGTCCGCCACATGTTTTCGACGCCACCGCCCTGCGAGACCGGCTTGCCGTCCCGGTTCAGGCGCGGAGCGTGATAAGGAACAGGATCCGCGATAATGCGAAACTTGATCGCGGCGTCCTCGCGGATAGCACCTTCTTCAGGTTCGATGCGCTCGACATAGTTCGCCAGCGTCAGAGACTTGAGATAGCTGCGGATCGTGTGGCGATTGACGTAGGTCTGATCGAAGATATCGGTGATCGTGAACGGTGCACCGTTGAACTTGACCATCTCATCCCAGAGCGGCTGACGGCCTTGTGGCTCACGGGACGTGGCCGCTTCGGTTGCTGAAATCCTGCTCATTTCGGAGCCCTCCGCGGCGTGGGTGCTTCGCCAGTGAAGAAGGGACGATTGTCCCAATCCTTCCGGCCGACAGACTTGAGGTTCCGGGTCTGGGCGAATTCCTTGACCCGCTCGAGGTTGATGGAAATCCGCCTGATCGACCGATGTGATTCCTCCAGCACCTGAAGCTTCAGATCCTCTTCGAGCGAAACACCGGGGCAATAGATCGCTGCGAGATAGCCGACATCATCGATCTGGCCTTCTTCAGCAGCGACCCAATCAAGAATGCGACCGTGCACCCGTTCCCAAGCCATCAGCTTGCGCGGCAGCTTCTCTTCACCGATCAAGATGATCGTGGCACCGGAGCTTTCGTGAATGTCGCGCACGATCTCGATCATGTTCCGATCGACCAAGTGATCGATTTCGTCGATCAGCAGCGGACGGCTATTGCGGGCAAGCTCCTGGGCGATCTGATCGACCATGTCTGAGATGGTCTTTGCGGGCAGTACGCCCATGTCGCGCAGGATCTCGGTGCAAAGCTTCTTCTTGGTCCAGACCGATTTGACTTCGACCTGATACGCCCGAAACTTGTTCGCCGCATAAACTGCCGCTGTCGTTTTACCGTACCCGGACCATCCGTAGAAGACGCCCAGCCCTGGAAGCCCCGGACCACGCTGATTGACCCGCTCGATCAGTTCCACCAAAGCCACGACATTGCGCAGCGGTGCAACAGAGTTGTTATGCCTGAATTCTTCTGTCATTCTATCCTCACTTCGTTATCGCCCCCGGTCAGCCTGCAACGTTGCCGGGGGCACCTAAATCAGCCGAACATTGCCCAGCTGAAATCCTCAAAAATCTTCATGTGCCCGATGTACTCAGGCTGACGCTGATAGGCCGCGAGCGCCTTCTGCTCTTCGGGCAAGACGCGCTCGCCCGCCTTGATCCGCTGCTCCAGGACGAGGAAACGACGGAACCGTTCCTTGGGCGTCTCGGGCTTGATCACCACCTCGGCCGTGCGCTCATGCTCGGCGCGCATCGTTGCCAAACGATCATCGGAAACACGGCTCTTCGGGGCTTCCTTAGCTGCCAAAACCGATGCGTCTCTGGCAGCTTCCAAAGCCGGTGTGGTGTAGACTTCCCGCGCCCTGGGGAAGGCGACCATCACGCCAGCCTTTTCGGCGGCATCACGGCGCATCGCATCTGCGACGTCACGCTTGCCGATCTTGCGGCTAGCACGGCGGATGTCCGTAAGCTTCTCATCCTCGAAAGCCCGCTGCATTGCCTTGGCCTTGGCGATCACCTCGGCAGGGTTCAGCCCCGCCAGATCAGCGTTCAAGGCTTCGCCCAGATAGGCCTCCGTTTCCGGATCAAAGAGCATGACCCGGCCCATATCTGCGGGATCCATCCGAACGAGAACTTCATCCCCTGGCATCGCGGACATGGGCAGGTAATAGGCACCATCGACCCTCACGCCTTGCTTGGTTACCGTCCGCATGCCGCCGTTCGATGCGATCGGCGCGAGCAGCACATCCAGCGCGGCCTCATGCTCAATTTTGCGGATCGGGCCTGCATAGGCCGCTGCAACCTCGAAGGGGGTCCGCTTCTTGAGTGCAGAATGCTGATCGCGCCCGTACATGTCCTGGGCCCAGATGTCGCTCCACTCCTGAAACTCGGCGAAATCCATATCGACGTCGTAGAGCGCCTCATCCGTGGCACCGAGGCGCTTGTCGAATGCCTTGCGCTGCTCTATGATCTTGCGATCAGCGACCGAGTGGCCAATGAAGCCAGGGCAGACCGCGATATCGCGCTGGTAGGTTCCAATCGTGCGCTCGACGATCCCCTTGTCGGTGGGCTCATAAGCGATGCTGAGCTCCACCTCGATTTCCAAGGCTGCAAACAGGCGCTTCGTCTGCTTTGCGACGAAATCCGATCCATTGTCGGTGTGGATTTTCTCGGGCACACCCCAAGCCATGATGCACTTGCGGACCAACAGGCCAACGGCAGAGGCGCGCGGCGTCTTGCTCACAAGCACGATGGCGCGCCGGGAGTAGACATCGACGGCCATGTAGATCGAGTGCCGTCCGCCCTTGAGCATGACATCTGCAGGCGACGCATCCACCTGCCAGACCTCGTTCAGGCGCTGCGCACGCTGGCTTCCAGTCGCGGCGAAGCGGACATGGGAACGGTATCCATCCGGGTTGGTCAGGCGCATGAGCTCATTGCGATACTCGGTCTTCCAGCGCGTGATGACGGTCTGGAACATGCGGATGGTGGGCAGCGGCGCTGTCTTGATTTCACCGGTCTTGGCGCAGGTGACGTCCAGCGTCTTGCCGAACTTGTCCTTCACCAGGATCCGCAGATGCTTGGCGGAAAGGAACGGCTGCTTGGCGATTGCCGCCAGCATCATTGCGCGAACCTGCCCATCATGCGCCACGTCCAGCACGCCAGACCCTTTGGGACGACCCCTGCGGGATGTCGCCGTGCCCTCGTGCGCCGCCTTGCGCCATCTGGCAATCGACCGCGCTGACACACTTGGAACAGCCGCTTTAATCCACGCTGGAAGGTCGATTGAACCGCCAGTAAACATCTCTGCGAACATCGCATCCGCAGCCGTTTGAGGAAGGGCGTTGTCCGCCTGAAACTTGTGAACGAGGGTCAGTATCAGCGCGCGGGCATCAGCTGACTGATCTACAGGGGTATCCGCAATGACAGGTCGAAGATCCCGAGCGCCCAAGGTGAGATAACTGGCCAGCCAGGCTGCGCGGGCGGGCGCTGGCAGGGCATCAACATGATATTCAAGCCCGCCACCGCCTTCCCGACCTTCACGTACCCGTGCCAGTCCGGTTTCAGCCCAGCGTTCGCGGGCGGCAAGCGCATTCACGCGCCGCTTGGACGTCGGCAGACCGGGCATAAGCCCCGCCGCCGCTGCATCCGCAATCTGCTGTGCCGAAACCCAAAGCATCAGAGGCTCCACCCTTGGGCGCGTGCATGCTCTAGGATTTCGCGCTTGTGCTCATCGATAAAGGCACGGCGGCTTTTGGTGGAGAGGCGTGACCAGGTGGCCGTGACACGGTGATAGTGCTTGTCGTCATTGCGGGGCAGAGCGCGGCCTTCGGCCAGCAAAAGGGCATCGGCGACACTGCTGGCTTGGGGCGGATCGGACAGCAATGCATCACAGGCGCGCTCCTGAACATCGGCAGCAACCTTAGCCAGAGCCTGCAACCCCGCCTGATGGTTGGCAATCCACGTGTCGCGGATACGGTCTTTGGTTTTGGGGAAAAGGCCGTTGGCGATCTCGAGTGCGTTGAAGAATGACCGTCTCGAAAGACCAGCATGTTCTGCGATATCGGAACAGAGTGCAAAAATTGCACTCTGATTTTCTACTGCGTTTTCAGCGTCTTTCACCAGTCGCACACGAGCACTGCGACGGTCTCCACCGTTCTTCGCTGCTGGGTTCATTTCTTCCCATGTGGTTTTCAGCGCCGACAGATGTTCAGCCCGCTCGAGCTTTGTGAGCTCTTCTCGGTTGATATTTTCCATGATCTCGGCAAAGCGCAGATCGGCTGGGGGCGTGTCTTCCGGAAGAACGGTGACAGGCACTTCGGCCCAACGCAGTGCGCGAACCGCTTCCAGACGCTGAAGACCAGCGATCAACCGGTACTTCTGGCCCTTGCGCACCACCAGCAAGGGATGGATCAGGCCGTTGCAGTCGATATCCTGCTTCAGCACCTCGATCCGATGGGCACGCGCAGGGCGCAACCGCCCTTCGACTTCGATCAACGCAACAGTAACGCTACGCAGATCATGGGTTTGGCTTGAGACAGGGGGTGTCGGAGTATCAGTCATACGTCATCCGTGAAATCTAGGGTTTGGTCGTTCTCTGGGGCGTCATCCGGTGGGGTGAGCATCGTGTAGAAGAAGATGAACTTGCCGTTGATGTGCTGGCGCTCACAGACGATCTCGGCACCAAGCTGGCGCAGCTCGGCCACGCAGCTATTGATCGCGCAGACATGGGCCCGGCGCATGATCTCACGGGTGGAGTGCGGCTTGCGGTCGGACAGCAGCTTGTTCACCCGGCGCAGTCGATCAGAGGACATCGTGGCGGCGTGCATCAGCTGGGCACCCCGTCATAGGTCGCGGCCAACAAAGCCTCGATATCGCGCAAGGCATCCTCTTGCTGAACCAGCTCTGAAAACGCCGCCATAGCGAGATTGGCCTGATCATCCCACTTGTTGACCAGCCCTACCTCTTGGCCGAGCGTGTCATCATCCATGGCATCGTTCAGCGACACCATCTGGGCAAGCGCGTCCTTGAGCGCCGCAAAGGATTGGACGGGAGAGCGGCTCATGTCAGACCTCCCCAGGCAAGAAAGTATCCGGCCACGCAGATGACGACGAACGCGATGCCTGCGATGGCATCTTCAACAATCGTCGGGGGCAACTTGAAGCTGTCGCGACGCGGTGCCGATTTTGTTGGCACCGCGTCGGACGCTCCCTTACCGTCGAAGATGCAACCCAACCGACGGAAAGAACCAATGCAAAACGCCGAACCCCCAGAAATCGCGGAGCTACATGCGAGAATAAAAGCTTTGGAGGTCATCTTAGGAAGCCTCCTCTTGAAACTGGGAAACGAGCAGGTCGTAGACTTGCGTGAAATCAGCAAGGAGTGCGCGCAATACGCTCGCCTGCCGCTCACTCAAGGTGCCAGGGATCTCGAACTGGCGGTCCATCTCTCCAATCTTCTCGCCCCTGTCTTCGTGACCACCGCTGGAGGCGAGGTCACGGAGCAAACTGACTAGATCGACCTCGATCCCTGCAACGCGCTTTTCAAGCTGTGCAACCCGCTGGCAAGCCCTTTCGCCATCATCACGCTGACGGCGCGCAGCTTGGTACGGACGCGGCTGCTCCGAAGGCTCCATATCCATTCCGTCGGTCAAGCTGCTGACACCGGGGAGATAATAAAGATCGAACTTTGCCAGGACGGCTTTCGCCTTGTGCTCCTGAGGCGCGAGGTGTGGCAGCGGGCCAAAATCCTCTTTCAACCAGCCGAATGCGCGCAGCTCGGCGTAAGCATTCCTGATCTGATTTTGCATCTCTGCGGCTTCTTCACGGGTCATAAGCATTTGCGCATCTCCTCGTTGACGAACTGAACACGGGTCAGGTCTTGGGCGGCCGTTGCGGCTGTCCGCTCGAGCCGAACCAGATGGAAGGTCGACGCCGGGTCTGATGCGCCAATGGTGATTTCGATGGCCAACGCCAGGCGCTGAGCCTCGGTCAGCTGACCAAGCGCCTCGCGGGCGACTTCGACCCCGTTCAGCGAAAGTGGAGGATGATCACGCATCATGCGGCGTCCTTCTTTTTACGGGGGCGGGGAATGTCAGCAGGCCATTCAAGGTCTGCTGGCCAGTTTTCGCTGAACCAAACCATCGCCCTATGGGCGGTCTGGATCGTGCAGCCCTTACCGCCCCGCAGCCTCTCAAAGAGAGTGGCGTTACCGGCTGCTTTATTTGACAAAGTTGCTTCCGACCTCCCGATGTGGGTGGCCATGGTCTCCGCCAGTTCTGTGAGTTGCTCGCTAATCATGATCACTAAAGTAATTATTTGCACTGTTAAGTCAATCATAATTTGCACCGTTTTGGAAATAGTGCGTTTCCAACCGCGCTCTTGTGCGAGAGCAGTGTTTTAGTGTAATTCTGCACTGTTTTGGAAACGCATGAGATATACGAGCTTATTGAAGCACGCCGAAAGGAACTGAACCTTTCGCAGTCTCAGCTTGGCATGCTCGCACTTGGGCAGGACAACAGCTCGGTCATCCAGGCAATAAAGCGAGGCTCATCCCCATCAGCCCACAAACTCGAAGCCATCTGCAACGCGCTAGGCCTGGAATTCTACGTGGGCAGAAAGCGAAGTGACGGCGAGACACAAAGTAGCGGCAACCAAGAGGGTGGTGAGGTGCCTAGCGACTTCGTATTTGTTGAACGCTTTGATGTCAGCCTCTCAGCTGGTCCAGGCACGAGCGGAGAGAACGCTAAGAAGCTTGCTCCTGTAGCATTCAGACTCGACTGGATGCGAGAGAAGAGATTGGCCCCCGAAAAATGCGTTGTTTGCGGTGTGCGAGGCAACAGCATGGAGCCCTTGTTATTTGATGGCGATTTGGTCTTGCTAGATAGACGACAAACGGATCCTCGGGACGGGCAAATTTATGGTGTCGTTGATATTGAAGGCGATACGCGGATTAAGAGGATCGAACTCATCGACGACGGGCTTTTGCTCCGATCTGAAAACCCAGAGTGCCGCACAGAGCTAAGGCACGGCGAGGATGCCAACCGCGTTCAGATAATCGGTTCTTTGGTTTGGTCTGGGCATAGCTATGATGCATCTAGTCAAACCCTCAGCTCACAAAAGCCCCGTAGACGCACAATGAAGCATGAATGGATTTTACCACGATGACAAACTGTATCCAGTGCGGAAAATCACTAACTGTCTGGAACAAGGTTAGCGAAGACAAATGCTATTCTTGTGTGAGCGGTAACGAAAAGGCTGCGCGGGAAAAAGCCGCTGAAAAGACGAAGCAAGGTAGTGAGGCGGAGGCTGCTCTGCGCAAAGCCCGAGATGCCTCGATCGAAGCGATCATTGTCACGACCGAAACCCACCCAAGTATCGGAATTTCTCAGCGCCTCGGCATCGTCACGGCGGAATGCGCTTATGGGATGAATGTCTTCAAAGACGTATTTGCAGGCATTCGCAACATTGTGGGAGGCCGTTCAAAGGCCGTTCAACAGACAATGAGAGATGCGCGCGAGACTGTGCTCTATGAACTGAAGCAAGAAGCGTCCCTGCTTGGAGCAGATGCAGTCGTCGCCGTTGACCTGGACTATGTGCAGATCGGCGACGGCGGTTGGAGCATGGTCATGCTGGTTGCATCGGGAACGGCTGTGAAGATCGAGAAACCAGCAGCCGCCTAAGTCTTGCCTTCAGCGCGACGCATCCTGCGGATTGCCCGCATCATGATCCTGCGACGCTCGGCGATATCATCGGCCAGAATGCGTTTTCTGCGCTCAATGCGTGTTTCCAGAACGGCAAGCCGTTGTTCTTCAACGTAATTTGTAAATCGCTGCCATTTTGCGTGCAGTCCATATCGCTGTACCGTGCCGTCAGTCATCTGTGAAAACCCATATAATGCTGGGTTATGCATACAGCGTTAAGGGCTGCACGGCTATCTGTTTGGGTATTTACGTTGGTAAAGCCAGATGATCTTCGGATGCAATCAAGCCAGAATCTTGAGTATCTGACCAGTCTCTAGCACCTTGAGGGTTTTCCCATTAACTTGAACGACTTCTCGGCCGTTCAGAAGAAGAGTATATCTCGAGCTGGACGTGCGGACTTTGTCGCCAATTAACGACTTGCTCTCGCTGATAATCGCACGCTTTCCCACGGTAGCAGATGTCCCGTTCTGATCTTGGCATTCAATTTTTTCGAACGGGTTTGGATCGATCTTTTGTATGGCGATTCCTTTAGAGGCACTTAAAGCCGGGTTCCCAGTCAATGATATCTATGCGAGAACTTTCGTAAAGGAGAACATCATGGGCGCGAATTCAAAGATCGAATGGACGACGCATACGTTTAATCCCTGGTGGGGTTGCACGAAGGTCTCCGAGGCTTGCAAACATTGTTATGCCGAGGCATGGGCCAAGCGCGTTGGTCAGAATGTCTGGGGACCAAAGCCCGAGCGCCGTTTTCTCAGCGATAATCACTGGCGACAGCCCTTGAAATGGAACCGGGATGCAGAAGGTGCAACCGAACGCCCGCGCGTGTTCTGTGCCTCAATGGCTGATGTATTCGAGGACCGCGACGAGCTGCTCGAAACACGGGATCGGCTGTTCGATCTAATCGAAGCAACACCCAATCTTGACTGGCTCCTTCTCACGAAGCGTCCACAGAATGTCGCACGCCTTGCGCGATGGACAGTTAGCTGGCCCGACAACGTTTGGCTTGGAACGACCGTGGAGTTGCAGACCCGCGCCGATGAGCTGTTGCCGTACCTAGAGAGCATTCCTGCCAAGGTCCGGTTTATCTCGGCAGAGCCTTTGCTCGGACCACTTGATCTGAAGAGATGGCTTGGCTCCACAATCGACTGGGTCATCACCGGTGGCGAAAGTGGCCCCAAAGCGAGGCCGGCATCTCCACAATGGTTCACAGAGCTACACGCTCAGTGCATGAGAGCTGAAACAGCATTTCATTTTAAACAGTGGGGGGATTGGGCTCCAGGTGACGGGATAAATCTTCTCGCACATAAAAAGGCTGCAAAAGCTACCGCTGCTGATGGAACTGAGATGCTCCGGGTTGGCAAAAAGATTGCGGGTCGTACTTTGGCTGGAAAAGAATGGGACCAGCTGCCCAAGCAAACTGTTGCCCGCATAGGCTGATGGTGCGTTACTGAACTCCCGCGACAACAGGGATTCGGTGATGACAGATTTGTACTTCGGACGAGAGCAGAGTGAAGCGAAACACCAGATATTGGCTCGTTACCTCACACCGTTTGCCAATAAAATTCTAAGCACTTGGGCGAGTATTGATTTTATCGATGGCTTTTCTGGTCCTTGGGAACACAGGGATACGGAACACCTAAGCGACACGTCCATCGGGGTATCTCTGAAGACACTCTCTGATGTCGCGGAGGCGCTCGGACACACACCCGAAGATAGACGGATCAGATGCATCTTCAACGAGGCGAAACCTTCTTCATATCGACTGCTGGCCGAATATGTTGCCCGAGTTCGTGAAAAATACCCCTTACTTAAGATCGAAACTTTCCAAGGCGAATTTGCGACAAATGCGCCGAGTATACGTGCTGCAGCTGACCACGCATTTCAACTCCTCTTTGTTGATCCCACGGGATACACAGGGTTTCCGCCTTCAGCCCTCAAGCTTTTTAATGGGCGTTCTAGTGAGGTAATTGTCAACTTCATGCGTTCCTTTATGGAGAGGTTCGTCTCAAGCGATCACAAGGACAGGGAAAGCGCTCTCGTTGGTCTGTTGGGCGAAAAGCGAGCGAGGTACCTGATAGATACCGGCGTCACGATTGAGCTTGTTGAAGCTGAATATCTCAAGATGCTGAGAGCTGATTTGAAATATAAATACGCTGCCTTTTCGCCGATTCATAACCCTGACAAGAATATGATCCAGTTTAACTTGGCATATGCCACCTGGCATCATGAAGGCATGGAGGTCATGCGCGGAGCAGAATTCACAGCGCTTTCATCTCACGATCGAGCTCGGTTCAAGAAAGCTAAAACTGAGCAGCACGCCAGTCTTTTCGATGCGGCAGGGATGTCAGACGATCTTGAAATTCGGGGCCCCTATCTCAAGAAACGCCAAGAACACCTTGAACGGGCGGAACAGTATTTGACATCCCTCTTGGACGAGCACGCTGATGGGATCGCATTTGCGAAGTTTGCTGCGATCGCCCAGCAAAGCTTGTTTCTGAAGCGTAGCGAACTTGGAGATGTTGTTGTTGAGATGGCCAACAAGGGAATAGTGCAGCGGACCTGGAACGCGAGAAGTGAACGAGCAACCAAACCGAACCGTGACGATATGATCACTCAGGCATAAGACACCTGATTGCAAGTTTCCTTGAGCCAAAATCGGTTCTGAAAGCGTCCCACCTTAATTTTAAGCCGCTTGCCCCTTACCCGCTCTTGAAGCGATGTTTAACAGGGGTTTGAACAAGGTGGGACGCCTTTGCTGTCAGCCGCCGTCGCCGTCCCACCTTCCGACATCTAGTCCCTTATTTATATGAGCTTCGTTTTCTGAACATCGGCCTCTGCGCCTGAAGTGCGAAGCTTATTTGTCAGTGCTGCAATCACACGTCTTCAGATGCGTAGGCTCTTAACGCCTTATTTTTACGGCTGAATAGTCATCCGGCAACTTCCGGGCACATCTTGGCTCTTCCGGATTAAAAGCCCTGTTTCTGCCAGCATTTCCTTCGCTCTACATGACATCACAGCCCGTGACAAGTAGCGATGCCGGTCCATTATCTGGCCGTCATAGAAATTCGACTTTGCGATTCCTTTTGCGAACACTTCACCCATGTTAGGGGTAGCTCCGCCACAGTTGAGTAGCAGCGGCGGAGCTCTATTGTTTCACCTAAATAAATGACGCGTTGTCATTATCCCACCCACGCGAGCTCACCGATCAGCTTGTTGCAGGCTTCTTGCGGGGTGGTAAATGCGACCATTGTATTGAATCCGGTCTGCATATCGTTACGCGCTTTTGCGATTACGGCGTCCGTTGCTCCGAGATTTCGTGCAGTAGCAACATTCTTGCTAGCGTCCTCTCGCAATGTCTTCACACTTGAGTATCCCCCAGCATACCCCGCGCATTGTCTAGCAACTATCTCCGCCCCAGCGGCTGTTCTGGCAGCGGCTTCCATTGGCGACGCCGCAGGTGCAACACATCCAGCCAATGTCACTAGCGTAACAGCAGTTAAAATCATGTTTTTCATAAATGCCTCCTTTGCATTAACGAAGAAAGGCATAGCCATTTCCCTCATACAAGCATGAATTGAATCTACCACCAACCAACTCGCTAGACACGAACTTCCGTGGATCACTCTTGTATTTGGTAGCAACACCAGAGGAAGCTAATTCGCACGTGCGTTTAATGGGGTTAGGACGGTTTTTTAAGTTGCTCTAGCTCTTCGCGCTGCGCGCTCAGATCGCCTGTCTGAAAGTCTCTGTCCGTTGGAGGCTGGCATTCGCCAGCCTCACTCCCTTCGCCTTGCCCCCGTTTCCGCCCCAGCGTGATCGATACTCAAGCAGGCTAATCTTGGTTCTCGACTGGAGACAGAGGTGATGAGAGCTGCCGGAGATAGGCATTGGTCGCGGTAAACCACCCGAAAGAGATCAGGGGCACCCGCCCCCCCTCGAATTCGCTGCCGTGCCCAGCCACCCAAGGTGGCCGAGCGGCAGCATAAAGAACCCTTGGGAAGGGTTCTGAAGTCTGTGTAGCTGGCATGGCCCCAACGGCCTCACATACTCAGGTGGCGATGCGGCCAGCAGGGGCGATGCCAAACGCGCTATTGGCTGGCCATGCCAACCATCATCGATCCCAGTGCGACAAGGTGGATCAGCATGATCGCCCTGTCATTCCACAGGGTGCCCACGATGAACCAACCGATGACGCCGACGATGAACAGATAGAGGTTCCACGGCGTCCAGCCGAATCCCGTTGCGGCGTAGCCGAGGATCTGAACGACCGACGCGGCCCATTTGATCCAGAACGCAAGCCGGGTGCTGCTGCGCAGGGCAATCAGATCAGACGGCACGGGTCAGCCCTCCGTCGATGCGCCAGTTCTGACCGGTGACATAGCCGCCTTGGTCGGACGCCAACCACCCGATGAGGGAGGAGACCTCTGCCTCGGTGCCATACCGCCCCATGGGGATGCGCGCGCGGCGGTCGTCTGTTTCGGGCAGGCTGTCGATGAACCCCGGCAGGACGTTGTTCATGCGGATGTTCTTGTCTGCGTATTGATCGGCGTAAAGCTTGGCGAACCCTGCAAGCCCCGCGCGGAAAATCCCTGATGTGGGGAACAGCGGGTCGGGCTCGAACGCCGCGAAGGTAGAGATGTTGATGATCGCGCCGCCGCCCTGTGCTGCCATGATCGGGGTCACCAGTCGCGTAGGGCGGATCACGTTCATCAGGTACACGTCCATGCCCTGATGCCAATCGTCATCCGTCATCTCCAAAATGTCGCCCTTGGGTCCGTGACCGGCCGAGTTCACCAGCACATCCACGCGCCCCCATCGTTCCATAGCGCCATCGACCAATTGCGCCAGATCATCAACCGACTGGTTGGTGCCGGTGACACCGAAGCCGCCAAGCTCTTTGGCCAGTGCTTCGCCTTTGCCAGAGGACGACAGGATCGCGACCTTGAACCCATCGGCGGCAAGCTTTTTGGCAGCCCCTGCCCCCATGCCGCTACCGCCCGCTGTGATTAACGCTACTTTTTCTACACTCATGACGTTTGCCTCCTTTATGTGTTAAACAGCGCTATCGCGTCTGCTTCACCGCAGGTAAGCGCTTTGCAACGCTTCGACCAGCCAGACATACTGCTGCATGACCATAGGATTTCTACTGTGCCGACCTCGAACGACCTCCCCCCTCTGAACGGGCTGCGCGCCTTTGCAGCGGCGGGCCGCCATCTTACCTTTCGCGCCGCAGCTGATGAATTGGGCGTGACCCAAGGTGCCGTGGCCCAACAGGTGCGCGGGCTCGAAGACTACCTAAACCTGCGTCTCTTCCTCAGAGAGCCGCGCGGGTTGGCCTTTACCGAAGAAGGGCGCGCCTATCACATCGCGATTGCCCGCGCTTTCGACCAAATGGCCGATGCAACAGATGCGCTGCGCACCGCGCCGTCCCACGTCACGATCAGTGTCACCCCCACCTTTGCGTCGAAATGGCTGATCCCCCGACTGGCAGCCTTTACCCAAGCCCACCCCGGCATTGATCTGCGCATCACCGCGACCGAAAGAGTGTCCAGCTTCCACGCGGATGGGATCGACCTTGCCGTGCGGCAGGGCAATCCGCCATTCGGGGCGAGCCTGCGCGCTGATCTGTTGTTCGAGCAGCAGATCGTCGCCGTCTGCGCCCCCCATTTGGCAGAAGCGCTGAACACGCCGATGGACGCGGCAGGTATCGCGGAGGCGACACTGCTGCATGACACGCACGATCTTTGGCCGCAGTTCATCAAAACGGTCTTTGGGCGCGATGTCCCGACGGCGCGCGGTCTGCGGTTCAACCAGACGACGCTTAGCCTTGATGCGGCGCTTGCCGGTCAGGGGATCGCCCTTGCCAACCGGTTTCTTGTCCAGCGTGATCTACGTGCGAAACGGCTGGTGCAACCGATTGAAGGCGCATTGAGCGGTGGTAGCGGGTTTTACCTTTTGTCCCCACGGCAAGGCTCCCCAAGCGGCGCCGCTCATGTCCGCGATTGGCTACTGGGCCGCGCCCGCGACGACGTGGCAGAGGCCGCCCTAACGCCAAACGACGAAAGCAACCTTCCCATAGCGGAACCCTGACCCGCTGGCGGGGGTTCTTCTTCATAGATGTCACAAGACAAAGGGCCCCCTTCTCATGAAGACGACACTGACCGTTAACGGCGAAGACCATAGTCTTGACGCCGACACCCGCACGTCGCTGCTGGATGCGCTGCGCAATCACCTGAACCTCACCGGCACCAAAAAGGGCTGCGACCACGGCCAATGCGGTGCCTGCACCGTCATGGTCAACGGCCGCCGCATCAATTCCTGCCTGACGCTCGCCTGTATGCACGACGGCGACGAGATCACCACGATCGAGGGTCTGGGCGATGAACGCAACCTGTCCGACATGCAGCAGAACTTTGTCAAACACGACGGCTTCCAGTGCGGCTATTGCACACCGGGTCAGATCTGCTCAGCCACCGCCATGCTCGAAGAGTTCAAAGCCGGCTGGCCCTCTAACGTATCCGGCAGTCTGACAGCCTCGCCCGAGCTGACCGACGACGAGATATCAGAGCGGATGTCCGGCAATATCTGTCGCTGCGCCGCCTACCCCAACATTGTCGATGCGATCCGCGAAACGGCAAAGGGGCAGTCATGAAACAGTTCGATTACATCCGCGCCGGCGCCAATAGCGATGTCACCGGCACCCCAGATGCCACGATCATCGCCGGAGGCACCAATCTACTGGACCTTATGAAGCTAGAGGTGATGACCCCCGACCGGCTGGTCGACATCTCGCGATTGGACCTCAAACAGATCACCCCAACCCGCGACGGCGGGCTGCGCATCGGTGCCTTGGTCACCAACTCTGATCTGGCGGCGGATATGACCGTACGGTCGGATTATGCCGCACTCTCCGCCGCCCTGCTGGCGGGCGCGTCCGGTCAGCTGCGCAACAAGGCGACCACGGGGGGCAACCTGCTGCAACGCACCCGCTGCTACTATTTTTACGACACCGATCAGCCCTGTAACAAACGCGACCCCGGCTCCGGCTGTGGGGCGATGGAGGGGGCGAACCGTCTGCACGCGATCCTTGGTGTGACCGACAAATGTATTGCCAGCCACCCCAGCGATATGGCGGTGGCCATGCAGATGCTAGGGGCCGAGGTCGAGATCGAGAGCACCGATGGTGTGACCCGCACTGTGCCGCTGTCCGACTTCTATCTGATCCCCACCGACCCCGCCGTCGAAACCGTCTTGCAACCCGGCGAGTTGATCACCGCCGTGATCCTCCCCGCCCCCGCCGAGGGTCGCCAGACCTATCGCAAGGTACGCGACCGCGCGTCCTACGCCTTTGCGATGGTATCTGTCGCGGCGCGGATCAAGGTGACGGATGGCAAGATCACCCAAGCGGCGATTGCCTGCGGCGGTATCGGTTCAATGCCTTGGCGCGATCCGGCGGTCGAGGACGCGTTGATCGGCCAAGAACCCGCGCGCGAGGTGTTTGGCAAAGCCGCTGATGTTCTGGTCGCGGAGGCCGCACCGAAAGAAGGCAATGCGTTCAAGGTGCCGCTGGCACGACGCACGCTCATCGCCACACTCAAGGAACTCACGGGGGTACAGCAATGACCGACGGTAGCAATATTTCGACCGCCGAACTGACGATGGATGAACCCGATGACCGCAACCGGCTGGATGCCACGGTTCAGGGGTTGATCCACACCGGCATGGACCGCCCTGACGGCCCGCTGAAAGTATCAGGCCGCGCCACCTATGCGCATGAGGATCAGCCCACGGGCATGATGACCGGCGTCTTGGTGCGCGCCCCTCTCGCGGGCGGTCAGGTCACCGGCCTGAACACCGAGGCGATCCGCAAGCTGGATGGGGTGCGCGGTGTATTCCACGGCAAGACCTTCCTTCGTAATCCCGCACAAGGCACCGCGAACGAAGCACCGGTGCAGCCGGACGGCAAGATTTCCTATGTCGGTCAGCCCGTGGGTTTGGTAGTCGCCGATACGTTCGAGCAGGCCCGCCATGCGGCCCATATGGTCGAGCTTCAGATCACGCCCGACGATGCGGTCACCGACCTGGAAACGGCAGAGATCGAGACACCGAAGGAAAAACAATCCTCCCAAGGTGATCTGGACGCCGCCCTATCGCAAGCCGCCTACACCGTGGACGAAACCTATAGCACAGGCGGGCATAGCTCGTCGGCAATGGAACCCCACGCCGCGATCGCGCAATGGGACGGCGACAAGCTGACCCTGCGCGGGTCGTACCAGATGCTCAAATACAATGTGAACGAACTGGCCGACGCTCTTGGGATCGACCCAGAGAATGTGCATCTTCTGGCCCCGTTCGTGGGAGGTGGCTTCGGCTCCAAACTGGGGATCAGTCACGAGGCCGTGGCCGCGGCGCTCGCCGCGCGCGAGCTGGGGGCACCGGTGGCTGTCGTATTGACGCGCCAGCAGGTGCTAGAAGCCACAATGCGTCGATCCGAGACCGTGCAGCACATCAAGCTCGCCGCGGATGCCGACGGGCGTATGACCGGCATCGGGCACGATTCCACCGTGTCGCAACTGATGGACGAAAGCTTTGCAGAGCCGGTAGCCCAGGCCACGCCATTCCTTTACCGTGGTGAGAACCGCGAGATCGGGATGCACATCAAGCGGATCAACCGCATGTGTGCAGGCTCTGTCCGCGCGCCGGGGGAAGCGGTCGGGATCACCGCGCTTGAAATCGCGATGGACGAACTGGCGGTCGCAAGTGGCATCGACCCTGTCGAATTGCGCAAACGCAACATTCCGGATGTCGACCCGTCAGACGGGCGCGCATTCTCGTCCCACAAATTGGCCGAGGCGTTGGATGATGGGGCCAAGACCTTTGGCTGGGACAGCCGCGAGGTCGGCAAGACGGATGGTGAATGGCTGATCGGCCACGGCATGGCTTCTGCCACCCGCGTCAATATGCTGGGCGAAAGCCACGCCCGCGTGACCCTGAACCAGGACGGTAGCCTGCTCGTTGAAACCGATATGACCGACATCGGTACGGGCACCTATGCGATCCTCACCCAGATTGCGGGCGAGATGCTGGGCGTTCCTTCGGACCGTGTGACCGTGCGTTTGGGCGACAGCAGCCTGCCCAAAGCCGCCGGTTCCGGTGGCAGCTGGGGGGCTGCGTCCTCGGGCGGGTCGGTTTTTGTCGCCTGCGAAGCCCTGCGCAAAAAGATCGCCGAGGCTATGGGCGTAGATGAACGCGACCTGACCCTGCAAGATGGGGTCGCCACCGCCAACAACCGTCGCGCCGATCTGCCGGAATTCACCAAGGATGGCCCGCTCACGGTCAAGGGCACGATCAGGAAGGGTGACACCCAGACCGACCGCCGCCAGGCCACCTTCGGTGCCTTCTTTGCCGAGGTCGGCGTGAACAGCGTCACCGGCGAGACGCGCGTGCGCCGGATGCACGGCAGCTTCGCCGCCGGTCGCATCCTGAACGCCAAGACAGCGCGCTCGCAATGTCTGGGCGGCATGACCTTTGGCATCGGCATGGCGCTGACCGAAGAACTGATGTTCGACAAACGCGACGGCCATCTGGTGAACAACGATCTGGCTGAATACCACGTGCCGGTAAACCTTGATGTGCCACAGCTGACCGTGAACTTCGTGCAGGAACGTGACCCTTGGGCGAACCCCATGCAGGCCAAAGGCATCGGAGAGCTGGGCATCTGCGGCGCAGGCGCATCCATCATCAACGCGATCTACGACGCTTGCGGTGTGCGGGTGCGTGACCTGCCCGCGACGATGGACAAGATCCTGTCGGGCCTTCCAGAGATGTAACCGGCTGCATCCGCAAACAAAGCAACCGGCGCGGCGAAAGCTTGCGCCGGTTTTTTTGTGGGCTTTTGTCTATGTTTGGCCATTTCCCGGCAGGAGATCCGGCACGGGGGTAGCGCATCGTCCAATCCCGATCCCTGGGGCGGTCGTGGTACCCTCCGCCCCCTTCGCCAGCAACAAGGCACAAAAAAGCCCGCGCGATGAAGCGCGGGCTTTTATCAGCTATATCGGCGTTATCAGGACTTCTTGACGTCTCCGACACCCTGTTTATCGGCCTCGGCTTCGGCAGCGTCGACAACACGTTGGCCGGAGGCTTTGGCCTTCTCGACAATCGCGTCTGCCGCTGTATCACCCGGGGCCGCGGCGTCCGCGTCTTCCTTGGTTTCGCGCAACACCTTCTTCGCCTCGTCAGAGGCCGCCTGAGCAACCTTGCCGAGCTTTGCCTTTTCTTCGGCGAAGATACGTTCAGCGTCGGCCATCAACTGGTCGCTGTGCTGACCCATGTAGCGGTCCTCGGTCCGGCTGCGGGGCAGTGCGGCGCCGATGGCGGCCCCAACGGCGAGCGCAAGCGCACCGGCGATCAGGGGCTGTTCTTCGTACATATCGACGGCACGATCCCGACCCTCGCGGCCATAGGAGGCGGCTGTCGCACGGGCGCGAACGGCGCTTTCACGGGCAGCAATGACACGCTCGCGGGCTTGCTCTGACAGGTCTTCGGTGCCCTCGGCCAGACGGCGGCGCAACTGCGCTGCGCGCTCGGAAGCGGAGGATGCAAAGTCGCGAGCACCCGATGCGACGGAATGACCAGCATCAGACACTGCACCTGCGGCGCCCTTGGCTTTGTCTGCCACGGCAGAGCCCGCGTTTTGTGCGGACCCCGCTACGCTGGACGCCGCGCCCGATACACGGTCACCGGCGCGCGATGCCGCGTCGCCTGCACGCTGTGCGATACCGGGCTGATCGTCATCTTCTGTAAGCGCCCAAGTTGGCACATCACCCGTCCGCGCAACATCGCCCGAATAATATGGCTTGGACGGATCGCCGGGCTGTGGCCCCAGATCACGACGCTGGCCCACTGGAACAACGCCATGCTGTTCTGCGCTAACCGGAAGGTCGTGGTCGTCGTGACGGACACCGTAATAGTTTGCACGCCCGCGGGTGTTGCGATAATCGCGATCATCGCGCGAGACATAGCGGTCGCGACCTGGCATCTTGTCGCCGGCCATCAACCACGCGAGGCCAACACCGGTCAGCGCCAGCGCAATAGGGTTACGCTTTACCGCGTCGGTGACAGAGCGGCCGATATCGCCCCCGTGCTCGCGGAACTGATCCGAGAATTGGCGGGCAATGGTTTCGACCGAGAACTTGTCTTGCAGATCATCCAGCGTGCTGGTCAGTCCGGCGCGCTCGCGCTCGATCTCGCGTTCGATTTCTTCGGGGCTGCGGTTATTACTTGTCATCGTAAACCTCCTTCACGGCTTGCGCGTCACGTTTTACGTTCTTGGTGGTGCGGGTCGGTGCCAAGCTGCTGAGCTTGAGCGAATTTGTCCCTTTGTTGACCATCACATAGGCGATCAGCGCAAAGGCAACGCCGACGATCAGAGCCGACCACCCCGCAGGAATGCCTGCTTCGGTAAGGGCTGCGACCAATGCCGCGGACAGCACGTTCAATGCGGTCAGGGCAACAACGACAGCGCCGACGATCAGACCGATGGCCGCACCCGCAGATTTCAGATTTTCGTTTACTTCGGCACGGGCCAGATCGACCTCGCTGCGGACCAGCGAACTGACGTGGGTCAGCGCATCGCTCAGCAGGCTGCCGGTGGATTTATTGGGATCGGTGGTCATACTGTGCTCCCTTTCGGTGTGGTGTTTACGGCGGGGCTGGCGACATCACTTGTATCAAGGTTATGCGCGCGCTCTGCCGGTACGGGGCGTTCCATCTCGCGGCCCTCGTAGGCATAGCGTTCGCCGCGTGCGCCAGTGTTCGACGCTTTGGCAAACCGTGTCGCGGCAAAGCCGACCAAGGCAGCACCGCCCAGAAAGACGAAGGGGTTGCGTTTGGCAAAGTCAGATACCGCGCCGACCATCTCGCCCAGATCCTTGTCGCGCATGGAGTCAGAAGCATCCGCAAGCCCGTCTGCAAGCTGGCTAAAGGTGCGTTCTTGTGGCGACCCGCTGCGCAGTTCGTCGGCGGCGGTGCGCAATGCGCTGGCCACGCCTCTGACTTCGCTCGCGGCGGCACCTTTGGCTTCGTCTGCATAGCGTGCAGCATCGGAGGCAACGGTGTCGGCCACGTCTTTCGCCCGCGCTTTGGCTTCATCCGTAGCGGAGGCGGCGGTGGCTTTTACTTTTTCATTCAGGTCCTGCGCGCCGGCAGGATTGCTATTTTTAGTATCAGTCATGATGCGCTCCTTTTGTTAGGCGATGAGGTTGAGAACGGCGAGAACGACCACGATCAGGCCGATGAGGTAGAAAATTCCATGCATTCAATTTCTCCTTTTTTGTCACGTTCCTGTTATTGAAGACCCAACCGTCAGAGTTGAATTTCGTTCCGCGCTTCCGACGTTGGGGGCGATAAAACTCGCGTCGGAACAGGTGTGATTTTGGGGTGCATATAAAGGCACGCGCGAAGCCGCCGCGCACGTAGACAGCGTGGAACGCATTGGCGCATCGCCGCGTTGGTCAGGGAATACAAATCACATCGCAAAGGAGATCGATATGCCGATGAACAGCCTTAAAGACGTGTACCATGACCAACTCCAAGACCTGTACAGCGCGAACAAACAGTCGCTGGATGTGGTCGTCGCCCTAGGCCGTGCCGCCAAGGATAAAGAGCTTTCCGAAGCCCTGATCGCCGGATCGAACGGCATCAGCGACGGCATGGAAAAGATTGCCGAGATATGCAACGCCCACGGTATTTCGCCCACGGGTGAACACTGCAAAGGGATGGAAGGGCTTGTGGCCGAGGCGAAGGCCCACGCGCTGGAAGAAGATTTCGGCGACGACGACGTACGCGACGCCATGATCATCACACAGTATCAGCGCATGGTGCATTACGCGCTGGCCGGATACGGCTGCCTTGTCGCCTTTGCCAACCGTCTGGGCAAAGACGAAGATGGTGCCATCCTGCAGGAATGTCTGGATCAGACCTATGACGGTGACCGCCGCATGACCGACATCGCGACAGGTGGCGTGAATAAAGCCGCAGCCTAAGTTTGCGACAGTTGGGGCGTTAGCCCCCAACCAATGTGCAAAAGCCCCGCTGGATCAGCGGGGCTTTTCTCATGTCTGCCTACCTCGAAGAACCGTGTCGCGGCGTCAGCTCGCTTCTGCCGCGGTCGCTTGGGGGAAGTAATCGACCCCCTCTTTCTCGGCGAGCTTGTGGATCTCTGCCATGATGCCTTCACGCGCGTCGCAGGCGGCCTCCCAAGAGGTGTTGGGGTCGGCACAGGGCACGAGGAACCAGACGTCCTTGCCCAACACATCCTGCCCCGCCACCCGCACGCATACGTCATCTCGATTGCCCACGTATTTCTCGTCCAGCGCGTCGATCACCTTGTCGAATGCGTCGCGCAACGCATCCACATCTGCGGTGTGAGACAGTTTGATCTTAACGATGCGCAACATTTCCGGCTCCTGCATGGTCCAGTTCTTGAACGGGGTAGAGACGAATTCGGTCACCGGCACGACCAGCCGCGTGCCATCCCAGTCGCGCAGCTGCACATAGGTGAAATGGATCCGCTCCACGTGGCATAGCGCGTCGTTGAACACGATACGGTCGCCGATCTTGGCTGATCCGTTCAAGGCGATCTGCAACGACGACATGATATTGCTTAAAATGCTGCGCGCGGCGAAGCCCAAGACAAGGGTGACCGCCCCAGCCGTCCCTAGCAACGTCAGCCCGAGGTTCTGAAACACATTGGTCTGCGACAGGAATATACCGCCGCCAACCAGCACGACAGCCACAACAAAGACCCGACGCGCCGCCGAGATGCGCGTTGCGGTGGTACGTTTGTGCACCTCTTCCTTGAGGGTCAGGTCGGTTTCCTCGACCTGCGTCAGGTGATCCAGGATAACCTCGACGCAATTGACCACAAACCACAACCCCGCCCCTATCAGCCCCAGCCATGCGGTCGGGACCAACACTGTCGTAAGCTCTGCCGAGAAAGAGAAAATCTTGGCCTCGACCACCATCACAAACAGGGTCGACACACCCACGCAGGCGGGCCCGCGTACCGATCGGAATATCTGCCGCGCCAGCTGCGACGGCACACGCTCCGCGATCCACCCTGTCAGCAACCAGACCAGTCGCGCCACGTAAATCGCCAGCGCGATCAGCACCGGCAGGCCGATGAGTTCCCACAGCGCAAGATCAACGACCGTGTTTTCTGTCAGCACATCGGGCAGCATGGTTTCAAGCCGACCGGGCCCGTAGCGGGTGTAGAGCCGCGGAATATTCTGCACCGTATGGCGCGAGAACACCCAGACAGGGTCGCCCCCTTCGGGCTTGATCCGGTTTAGGCGGATGGACGCGGGGTAGTCGTCCATATCAAGCGTCCACAGCAACAGCGATTTGCGCGGCGTGCCCGCCATCGCCTTGTCAGAGGTGGATGTCGCATCCAGCGCATCGGGCCGGTCCAGCAGGTTGTCCCAGTTGATCACAGTTTTCCGGCTGATCACGGTTTCAAGCTGTCGGATCAGCGATGTCCCCACGTCCTGCTGGCGATCCTGCTGGATATCGGACAGGTCAAGCAGATGCGCGGCACCGACCCAATCATCGCGGCGCACGGCCCGCACAAGGCTTTCCATCGTCGCACGGGGTGTTTCGCGGTCGATTTCCGGCGTGACCGCGGGCAGACCGCTGTTCAATGCCTCGACGCAATACCAGCGGGCGGTATCGCAGGCTTCCTCTTCCTCCTGCGCCCAAAGCGGTGCCGCAAAGATCAAAAGGGTAGCCATCAGACCCGCGAGGTATCGTAGTTTGCTCAAATCACTCTCCATTCCGGCGTCACGAAATCACGTGACATGTCGGTGTTGTGACTGAGCTAGCGCAGCTGCCGCATTCTACCAGTTTTGATCTGGGCAATTCGTGCCGCCAGGCGCACCTGACCGCAAGATCAGGCCCCCACCTGCCCTGTGGCTTCGTGCAACATCTTGGTCACATGGTTCGTGGCATAGGGCTTGGGCACAAAGGCAGCCCCGCTTGGCACATCCGCTTCGTCAAGTTCGATCACGCCCGACGCGATCATGATCACCACCGGAGGCCAGGTCGTGCGCACATAGGCCGCCAGTTTGAGCCCGTTCATGGTGCCGGGCATATCTATATCGGTGAACAGGATGCCAATATCAGATTGCGTCTGCATCACTTCGATGGCTTCGTCGGCCGATCCGGCTTCATAGGTCTTAAAGCCGGCCTCTTCGATCATATCGACGGCCCCCATACGGATCAGCGGTTCATCTTCTACGATCAGCACGGCGGGTAGGTTCTGATAATCCACGTTTGGACAGCTTTCATTAATGATCAATGGGCTTGCAGAGCACCATTCTTAGATCGTCAAACCTGCCAGTGGAGCTTGTAGCATAAAGCTCAAACCCTCTGGCGCGTAATTTAGTTCCGCCGATCCGTTAAAATATCCGGCGAGCGCTTGTTCTATCATCCGGCTGCCAAAGCCTTTGCGGCTTGGCGGTGTCACCAATGGGCCGCCGCTTTCGGTCCAGCTAAGGTGAAACACCTCTGCGCCATCGCTTGCCCGAGCGACCTTCCACCGCACCGCAATCTTGCCGTCGTCCCCGTCACCGGACAAAGCGCCGTATTTCGTGGCGTTGGTCGACAGTTCGTGCAACGCCATCGTCAAGGCCAGCGCCTGTTTGGACCCGATCGGCACATCCGGCCCCTCTATCGCGAACCGTCCCTCACCCGTCCGATGAGGGGCCAACGCGGCCTCGATCACCTCGAGGATACGGGTCTGTGCCCATGCGGCCTTGATCAAACGGTCATGCGCCTGCGCCATCATGCCGATACGCGACTGGATAGCGACCTGCGCATCCTTCAGGTTTTCGGACTGACGCAGCGTTTGCGACACCATGACATTGACCATCGCAAGGGTATTCTTCACCCGATGGTTCATCTCGCCCAGCATCAACTGCCGCTGTTCTTCGGCGACCTTGATCTCGTGTATATCCGTGCAGGTGCCATACCAGCGCGTGATCCGTCCGGCCTCGTCGCGCACAGGCTGGGCACGCCCCAGCACCCACCGATACTGCCCCGTGCGGTGCCGCAGGCGATATTCGATTTCATAGTGCTCGCCGGTCTCAAGACTGTGACCCCAACGCGCCCAGGCTTTTTCCTGATCGTCGGGATGGAACATGCCGTTCCAGCCCTCGCCGTCGGTCGATCCTTCGGGCACACCGGTGAATTCATACCAGCGGTCGTTGTAATAATCGTGAAAGCCGTCCGGCAAAGTGGACCAGATCATCTGATCGACCGAATTCGCAATCGCGTGGAACTTTGCCTCACTCTCGAACAGCTGACGTTCCCGCAGTTCAAGCTGCTCCAGATGTTTGCGCGCCTCATGCTGCCGCCGCCGCGCCTTGAGCGCGGAGCGAACCGACCGTACCAGCTCCTCTGCGTGCAACGGGCGCGACAAGAGCACCGCGTTGCTCAGCTGGTCAATCCTTGCCGCTGCGTCGTTGCTGCGGCTGGAGGACGTGCCATTGGCCAGCACGATAAACGGGACATCCGACCACGGGGGCTGCGCGGCCAGCGCCTCTTGCAAGGTATCGACCCCGACGCCTGCCAGCGCCTCTTCGGTCACCAGAATCGCGCCGATTTGCCGCCCGACGAGGCCCGCAAGTTCCCCAAGGGAGGCGACGGATGTCGATGCAATATCATGCTGGTCGAGCAACTGCCCGGCGACAGCCGCATCCCGTCCGCGTGGCGCGAGAATACCGACAGAGACCAAAAGCGCATCATCCGGGGTCTCTGGTTCGGATGACGATGCCATTTGTGGTGTCACTTTGCACCGTCGCTGGTTTGAGGATCGAGCTGCAAAAGCGCGTCTGTGCGCTGCGTGAACACCGGCGTCCCTGACAACACACCCGAGAAACTGCGGATAGGTTCGCCGATCACGATACCAGTCGCGTCGATCTTGAACTCACGGATGCTGCGTTCATGGTCAGACGTACGGGTCTTGATCACCGCGATGGATTTGCGCACTTCGCCTTCGGCCTCGAAAAACCGCAGCATCATGACGGTATCCGCAAGATAGCTGATATCGATGTCGGTCCGCAGTTCCCCTGTGACACCATGTTGCCCAAGGATCATCAGCGACACCACGCCCTGCTGCGCGAGATAGCTGAGCAGTTCATGCATCTGTAGCACAAGGAAATTGTCACTTGGCATGGCGTGCAAATAGGCGTTGAGGCTGTCGATCGCGACAACGCTTACCCCGTCTTTTTCGACCGTCGTGCGCACCGCGCTGGCGAATTCACCGGGCGACAGTTCCGCCGGATCGATCTGCCGGATTTCCAACTGCCCGTTGTCGATGAACGGCTGCACATCCATGCCAAGCGCCCGCGAGCGGGTAAGCAACGTCGACAGCCGCTCGTCGAACAGGAAATACGCGGCTTTCTCGCCTCGGTTCAACGCGGCCAGCATGCAGCGCACCGCCGTCGTTGTCTTGCCCACGCCAGCAGGACCGGCCAGCAGGGCGTTGGTGCCGGGCACAAGCCCCCCGCCCAGCAAAGCGTCGAGTTCGTCCAGCCCCGTTGTCACCGCATCAGCCGAAAAATCGCGCGCGTGATCCGCCGCGATCAGGCGCGGGTAGACGCACAACCCACCCTTTTCGATGGTAAAATCGTGATAGCCGCCGTGATACTTCAGGCCGCGCATCTTGATCACACGCAACCGGCGCCGTTCCGACCCGAAATCATTGGCCAATTGTTCAAGCGAGACGACGCCATGCGCGATAGAGTGAAGCTGTAGATCCCCCGGTTCAGCCGTGCGGTCGTCCAGCATCAAGACCGTGCAATTACGCCGCGCAAAGAAGTGCTTTAGCGCCAGGATTTGCCGACGGTAGCGTAGCGGGTTCTGCGCCAGCAAGCGCAGCTCTGACAGGCTGTCGAGAACGACACGGGTTGGATTATTCTCTTCCACCAGATTGATGATACCACGCACGGTCTCCCCAAGTTCGACTTCGCTTGGGTGCAGCAAGGATTGCTCCCGATCAGAGCTGTACTCGTCTTCCGCGACCAGCTCGTACAGATCAATATCGTCTAGCGTCCAGGAGTGGGACTGTGCGACAGCCGTGAGCTCATCAACCGTTTCGGAAAGCGTGATATAAAGACCGTGCTCACCATTTTCGCGACCATTCATGAGGAACTTCAACGCGAGCGTTGTTTTGCCGGACCCCGGCGTCCCCTCGACAAGATACAGCCGATGCGGGGTCAACCCGCCACACAGCACATCATCCAAACCAGACGTCCCTGTCGACAGCCGCGTCTGCGCCGCCCCAGTGGTACGATCGCCCATTACTTGCACCCCACTCGTATCATACTCTTACGGTGCCCTTACTCCAGCAGTGGGCCCATGTATCCGCCGTATTTTACGCAATGATGTATATTCAAGCAAATCGATTTGTATCGATAGAACGCCAGAGTGCCGGATAACCCGCGGGACTGTTCGGTAAAGGGGCGGTGGCCCGATTGCTCTTGAAAAACGCGCGCGGTTTTGCCACCTATGGCAGTGTGAGGACGACCTCCCCTGAATGGAAAACTGTCGGGACGACCCGGCCCTTCAATGAGGTATAACATGCGCTCTGCATTTGACCGTCTTCGCCACGCCATCAGTTTTGAAGTTATCGCGCTGATCCTTGTGATCCCCGCTGGCGCGATCCTGTTTGACGTGCCCCTACATGACTTTGGTGTCGTGGGCATTGTCAGCGCCACGCTCGCGACGCTTTGGAACCTTGGCTATAACGTGCTTTTCGACTTGGCCTTGCAACGGCTGACTGGAACCACCCTGAAATCGCGCATCGTCCGGGTGCTGCACGCGCTGGCGTTCGAAGCGGGGCTGCTGATGGTGCTGCTGCCCTTCATCGCGTGGTATCTGGGGATCACCTTGTGGGATGCCTTCGTGCTGGATATCGCACTGGCGGCATTCTACCTCGTTTATTCCTACGTGTTTAACCTGATCTACGACACGCTTTTTCCGCTGCCCGAGTGGTCGCAAAAGCAGGCGGAAAGCACCTAGCTTGCCAACGCCTTTTGGTGATCAGACCGGCAAGGTGAATGACGCCTTGATCCGGTCCATCACCACGGTGGTTTTGAACCCTTTGATATCGGGGTTGTTGTAGAAAAAATCGCGGGTGAACGCCTCGTAATCCTGCATGTCCTTGGCGCTGACGATCAGCATAAAGTCGGTCTCTCCGGTCACGTAGTAGGCGCTCATCACTTCTGCCCGCTCCCGCACCGCCCGCTTGAAACGGTCGATGATATCGGACCGTTCCCGCGCCAGTTCCACCGCGATCAGCATGGTAAGCGGACGGCCCACGGCCTCGGGCGAGACGACGGCGATATCGGCCTCGATCGCCTTGGTCGCACGCAACCGCGCAAGGCGCCGCTGGACCGAGGTTTGCGACAGCCCGACCAGTTCGGAAAGGCGCGCGCTGGTGAGCAGATTGTCGCGCTGCACGTGATGCAGGATTTTCCGGTCTATCGCGTCAATCATCCTAAATTCCCCATATCTTACAAAAGTTTGCAGCTTTTACCCGCGTAGCCGCATTATTCGCATAAATGCACAGCGCGAAAAAGCTAAACTCGCACAATACCCTGGCAGGAATCCCCACATGATCGACCATTCTTTTACACAGCACGAATATGCAGCACGTCTGGCGAAAACACGCGCCGAAATGGCCAACCGCGGGCTGGACGCGCTGTTTGTCACCGATCCGTCCAATATGGCGTGGTTGGCGGGCTATGACGGGTGGTCGTTCTACGTGCATCAAGGCGTGCTGCTGACCCACGAAGGCCAGCCCGTCTGGTGGGGCCGCGCCATGGACAGCGCCGGTGCCCAGCGCACCACCTATCTGGATGATGACAATATCGTCGGCTACGATGACACCTACGTCCAGAACCCCGACAAACACCCGATGGAGGATCTCGCCCGTCTCATCGCGGACCGCGGTCTAGAGAATGCACGCATCGGGTTCGAGCTGGACAACTATTACTTTACCGCTTCGGCGTTTCTGACGCTGCAAACGCGGCTGCCGGGCGTCAATATCCAGAACGCCACGGCGCTGGTGAACTGGCAGCGTGCGGTGAAATCCCCGACAGAGCTTGAATATATGCGCCGCGCCGCGCGGATTGTGGAACGGATGCACGAGGTGATCCGCGAAAAGGCCGAGGTCGGGATGCGCAAGAACGATCTGATCGCGGATATCTATCACGCCTCCGTCAACGGGGCCGAAGGGCATTGGGGCGACTACCCCGCCTGCGTGCCCATGACGCCCTCGGGTCTGGATGCCACCGCGCCGCATATCACATGGGACGATGCCCCCCTGCGCAACAACGAAGGCACATTCTTTGAAATCGCGGGCGCGCACCGACGCTATCAATGTCCGCAGTCGCGTACCTTGTTCTTGGGCAAACCTCCGCAGAAGTATCTGCATGCAGAGAATGCCGTGCTCGAAGCGATTGATGCCGGGCTAGAGCAGGCCAAACCCGGCAACCGCTGCGAAGACATCGCCCGCGCCTTCAACACCACCCTGCGCAACCGCGGATTCGAGAAAGACAGCCGCTGCGGGTATGCCATCGGCCTGTCCTACCCTCCGGACTGGGGCGAACGCACCATGTCGTTCCGCGCAGGGGATACCACCGTGCTGGAACCCGGAATGACCTTTCACTTCATGCCCGCCCTTTGGCTTGACGACGGCGGGATCGAGATCACAGAGCCGATTGTCATCACGCAAACCGGTGTCGAATGCCTGTGCACCACCCCGCGTGCGCTTGTGATCAAGGAATAGCGCCATGCGGGACAATCCTATTTCGGCCACCATCGATTTCGAGTGCGACGGCGTGCAGCATGGCTATCTGCGCCTGCCCTATAGCCGCAATGACAGCGCTTGGGGGGCGATCCAGATTCCGGTGACCCAAGTGAAAAACGGCGACGGCCCCTCTGCCTTGCTGACCGGCGGCAACCACGGCGACGAATACGAAGGGCCGCTGGCCTTGGTCGAGCTCGCCCAGACCTTGGAGGCCAAGGATGTCACGGGTCGCGTGATCATCCTCCCCTTCATGAACCACCCCGCCTTTATGACGGGGACGCGGGTGTCTCCGCTGGACGGGGTGAACATGAACCGCAGCTTTCCCGGCCGCCCCGATGGAACCCCCACCCAGAAGATCGCGGATTACTTTCAACGGGTGCTGCTGCCGATGGCGGATGTCGTGCTTGACTTCCATTCGGGCGGCAAGACGCTGGATTTTCTGCCCTTCGCCGCCTGTCACACGCTCGAGGATGCGGACCAACAGGCCCGCTGCCGCGCCGCGCGCGATGCGTTCAACGCGCCTTTCAGTGTCGAGATGCGCGAGATCGACGCGCTTGGCATGTATGACGACGCGGCAGAGGTGATGGGCAAGACATTCGTTACCACCGAATTGGGCGGCGGCGGCACTGCCACGCCTGAAACCGCGCAGATCGCCCGCAAAGGCGTGCGCAATCTGCTGATCCACGCCGGTATCCTGCAAGGCCAGCCCGTCACCGCGCCATCGCGTATGCTGTCGCAAGACGACGACCGTTGTTTCCACGTCACCAACCACGGTGGGCTGGTCGATTTCAACGTCACCCTCGGCGACACAGTGGCCGAAGGCGAGCTGATCGCGCGTCTCTGGGACAGCCAGCATACGGGCCTGCCCCCGCGTGAGATCCGCGCCCAGATGGGGGGCATCGTGATCGCCCGCCACCACCCCGGACTGGCACAGCCGGGCGATTGCCTTGCTGTGCTGGCCACCGAACTCACTTGAAACTCTCCTAAACAGAAAGCCTGACCTATGCTTCGCAATGATGATCAACTCGCCACATGGGACCGCGATAACTTTTTCCATCCCTCTACGCATCTGGCACAGCATGCGCGGGGTGAATCCGCGACGCGGGTGATCACAGGGGCGTCGGGCGTCCATATCGAGGACCGCGATGGCAACCGGATGCTGGACGCCTTTGCCGGGCTCTATTGCGTGAACGCAGGCTATGGCCGGACCGAAGTCGCCGACGCCATTGCCGAACAGGCGCATCAGCTGGCCTATTACCATTCCTATGTGGGCCACGGCACCGAGACGTCTATCACGCTGGCAAAGATGATCATGGACCGCGCACCGGCGCATATGTCCAAGGTCTATTTCGGTCTGTCTGGCTCGGACGCGAATGAAACGAACATCAAGCTCGTCTGGTACTACAACAACATCCTTGGTCGCCCGCAGAAAAAGAAAATCATCTCGCGCTGGCGCGGCTATCACGGGTCGGGGCTGATGACCGGATCGCTGACCGGCCTGTTGCTGTTCCACGATAAATTCGACCTGCCGATGAACCCCGTGATCCACACGGACGCGCCCTATTACTACCGCCGCAAGGACCGCACCCAGTCCGAAGCCGAATTCACCGCGCAATGCGCCAACGCGCTTGAGGCCCTGATCCAAGCCGAAGGGCCGGACACCATCGCGGCCTTTATCGGGGAACCCGTATTGGGGACCGGCGGCATCGTGCCCCCGCCCGCCGGGTATTGGGACGCGATCCAAGAGGTGCTGAACCGCCACGACATCCTGCTGATCGCGGATGAGGTCGTGACCGGCTTTGGCCGTCTGGGGACGATGTTCGGGTCCGATCACTACGGGCTGAAACCCGATCTGATCACCATCGCCAAGGGTCTGACCTCGGCCTATGCGCCGCTGTCGGGGTCGATCGTATCGGACCGGATGTGGAAGGTGCTGGAACAGGGCACGGACGAGAACGGCCCCATCGGTCACGGCTGGACTTATTCGGCGCATCCGATCTGTGCCGCGGCGGGTGTCGCGAACCTCAAGCTCATCGACGACCTGAACCTTGTTAGCAACGCGGCCGAGGTGGGCGGATATCTGAACGCCTCGATGAAAGAGGCGCTTGGCGATCATCCGAATGTGGGGGACATCCGTGGCCAAGGGCTGCTGTGCGCGGTGGAATATGTGGCCGACAAGGCAGACGCCACGCCGCTTGATCCTGCTGCCAAGGTGGGGGCCGCGATCTCTGCCGCGATGCTGGAACGCGGCGTGATCGCCCGCGCCATGCCCCAAGGCGACATCACCGGCTTTGCCCCGCCCTTCTGCATCACCCGCGCAGAGGTCGATACCGTCGTCGCCGCGACCGCGGATGCGGTAAAAACCGTGCTGGGATAAACGCCCCGGTTCGCCTTGTTTCGCAGGGCGAACCGGCCCCCACAGGTGGGGCGTAATGCGGGCGCTAACACGGCGCTTGGCCGTTGCAGCCCCTGATTGTTTGCGCAATGACTACCCCAAGCTACGGGAGGAGCGCAGATGCCACATTGGTCACAGGCGATCACGGATCGCATACAAACAGAAACCCATTTTGACGGTCGCGAGATCAAATGCTTCAAGGATCGCCCCGCCGACCTGAACGCCATGCTCGCCGCGGCCCTTGCCCGCGCCCCCGATCAAGAGGCCGTGGTCAGCGGCGAGACCAGACTGACCTATACCGAGCTTGACCTGCACGTGGGCCGCATCGCCGCAGGGCTGCGCGCCCGTGGGGTCGAAAAGGGCGACCGCGTTGCGCTGCTGCTGTCGAACCGCTGGGAATTCATCGCGACCATGATGGGCTGTCTGCGGCTTGGCGCGATTGCCGTGCCGATCAACATCCGCGAAGGCACGCCAGAGCTGGCGTTTATCCTGCGTCAATGCGGGGCCAAGATCGCCGTGCATGGCATGGATGTCGCCGACCGCCTGCCCCCACCGGCCGATCTGCCCGGGCTGACCCACCGCTTTTGCGTTGGTGGCACAGTGGCGGGATCAGACGCTTTCGATACGCTGCCCGCGCAGACCCCGCTGACCGACGCCGTGCCGCTGCACGAGGATGACATCGCGGTGATCCTCTATACCTCGGGCACCACAGGCCAGCCCAAAGGGGCGACGCTGACCCATCTGAACATCGTCCATTCCGCGATGCACTTCGAGCTTTGTATGGAGCTGGGGGCCGGTGAACGGTCGCTGCTGTGCGTGCCCGCAAGCCATGTGACCGGGTTGGTCGCCACCGTCTTTACCATGCTGCAAACCGCAGGCTGCACCGTGATGATGGAGGTCTTCGGTGCCCATGAATTCCTGTCGCTGACCGCCGACGAGAAAGTCACACAGACTCTGATGGTGCCAGCGATGTACAACCTGTTCCTGCTGCGCTGCAACGTCGATGACTACGACCTGCAACACTGGCGGATCGGGGGCTACGGCGGCGCGCCGATGCCGCAATCCACCATCACCGAACTGTCGGAAAAGCTGCCGAACCTCTGCCTGATGAACGCCTATGGCGCGACGGAGCTTACCTCTGCCGTGACGATCCTGCCGATGGGGTTCGGCACCAAACGCGCGGATAGCATCGGCATCGCCGTGCCCTGCGCCGACATCCGCATTGTCGATCCTCAGGGCAACGACGTGCCCGACGGCACCCATGGGGAGCTTTGGATCAAGGGCGCGATGACCGTGCCCGGCTATTGGGACAACCCCGACCGCACCGCCTCCGAGTTCCACGACGGCTACTGGAAAAGCGGCGACATGGGGTCACGCGATGCCGAGGGGTTCATCTGCCTGCACGACCGCCGCAAGGATATGATCATTCGCGGCGGCTATAACATCTACAGCGCCGAGGTCGAAAACGCCCTGACCGCCCACCCCTCCGTGATCGAATGTGCCGCCATTGGCTGCCCTGATCCGGTGCTGGGGGAAAAGATGCATGTTTTCATCCACACCACGGATACCGCGCTGGATCTTGAAGCGATCAAAGCCTTCGCGCGTACAAAGATGGCGGACTACAAAGCCCCCGATTTCGCGACGTTCGAACCCGACCCCTTGCCGCGCAACGCCAATGGGAAGATCGTCAAGAACACGCTTCGCGACAGGCTGAAGGCGCAGGCCTGAGGGCATGAAAAAAGCCGCAGCGCTCATAGGCGCTGCGGCTTTCATCTGTGTCGGTTCAGGCGCGATCAGGTCGCGGCCGGTTGCTCGTAGGCGAGCTCATGGTCGCCAAGGTCCATGATGTCTTCGCCGGATTTGTCCCATTCGGCGCGATCTTCGTCCGTCGCTTTGGGCGAGAACAGACCGGTCACCGCATAGAACACACCGATCAGCGGTGCCGTCCAGCAGGCAAAGGCCAGCGGGATATACAGCAGGTTGGTCAGGTTACCGTCCATGACCCCCAGCCCCAAAGCCGAGATCACAAAGGCACCACCGGCGTTCCACGGGATCAGCGGGCTCATCAGCGTGCCGCCCTCTTCCACCGCGCGGCTGAGGTTCAGGGTCGAATAGCCCATCCCACGGTACAAGGGCGCGTACATACGCCCCGGCAGCGCGATAGAGATATAAGGATCACCCGCAACCATATTGGTCGCAAAGGCCGTCCCGATGGCCGAGCTTTGTACCGCGCCAAAGCTTTTCACGCGGCTGACGATCGCCAGAATGATCGCCTCCAGACAGCCGGTGCGCTCCAGCGCGCCGCCAAAGCCCAAGGCAATCAACATCAGCGAAATGGTCCACATCATCGACTGGATGCCGCCCGCGTTCAGCAGGCTGTCGATGTCGGCGATGCCCGTGTCGATGGAATAGCCCGACTGCGCAAAGGCGAACACGTCATGCAGCCCCGCACCCTGCCAGAAGATCGCCACCAGTCCACCGGCCAGCACACCGGCAAACAGCGACGGCAGCGGCGGCTTTTTCATCAGCGCCAGCACAATCACGATCAAGGCAGGCGTCAGCGGGATGATCCCGAGGCTAAAGCGTTCCTGCAGGCCGGTTGTGATCTGATTGATGCTGCTGACGTCGCCTGCACCCTCTTCGATCAGCATAAAGCCGACGACCACATAGATCACCAGCGCGATGATCATCGCAGGGACTGTCGTGGGCAGCATGTTCTTGATGTGGTCGAATACATTCGTGCCCGTAACCGCGGGCGCGAGGTTCGTGGTGTCCGACAGCGGCGATACCTTATCGCCAAAGAACGCGCCCGACACGACCGCACCGGCGGTCCAATAGGCCGGGATACCGAAACCCGCACCGATCCCCATCAGCGCCAGACCAATGGTGCCGACTGTGCCCCAGCTGGTCCCCAACGACAGGGAAACCACAGCACAGAGGATCATCGCGGCTGCCAGAAAGATCGACGGGGTCAGCAAGGTCAGCCCGTAATAGATCAGCGTAGGCACCGTGCCCGACGCGATCCAGACGCCGACGATCATGCCGACCACGATCAACACCGCCAGTGACGGCATCGACACGTGGATCACGTGGAACACGCCTTCGCGGATGTCCATCCACGTCTGACCGCGAAACACCCCCAGCAGGGACGTGATGGCCAATCCGAGGATGAGGGGAATATGCGGCGTGAAGTCGCCATAGTAGAAAAGTTGCAGCGCCAGAAGGCCAAGCGTCAGAACGACGGGCAGCAGCGCCAGCGGGAGCGATGGAAGGTCTTTATTGTCCATTTTGTCCTCGTTTTTGTATTCTTGTTTACTGATACACACACAGATTCCCTTTAGGGTGGCATTGCGGGCCTGTGATGCCAACCAATCTTATTCTAGGGCGATTGAACGTAATTTCCGGCAATTTTCCGCTGTATTTCAAAGAGGCTAGACAAAACCTGCACTCCGGGGCGCTATGTCTTTGCAAATATTGCCGGATGATGCCGCGCTGATTTCGCGATTTTCGCGTAAACCCCGCACTGTGCAGAAAAATTTTGCGCATCATGCTTCATGTTATTGAACTTCCCGCGTAATTATATGAATTCTGCAATGCAGCAACGAACAGGAATCATTTTTGATGCATCATTTGTCTCGCTCCCGCCCGATGTCTCGCCGGTCAGTATTGCGCGCAGGGGGGGCCGCTTTGGCTTTCGCCGCTGCAACCGGTTTGCAAGACACTGCTGCCTGGGCGCAGGCCAGTGATACGGCGGAGCCTTTTTCCTTTGATATTCTGATCGAACGGGCACGCAGCCTTGCGGGTGAGGAGTACACCGCGCCGACGCAACTGGGCGAGCCTTTTACCACGCTGGACTATGACGATTACCGCAACATCCGCTTCCGCGAGGACAGCGCGATCTGGAAAGGCCCTGCGGCGCAGGCGGTGGTACATGCCTATCACCCCGGCTGGCTGTTTGACGGCACCGTGTCGCTTTACGAGATCGTCAATAACAAGGCGCAGCCGCTTGGCTTTACCTCGGATGATTTCATCTACCAGTCCAAAGCGCTTGAAAAGATCCCGACCGGTACCGAGCTGCCCGGCGTCGCGGGCTTCCGCATGAATGCGCCGCTGAACGATCCGCAGCAGTTCGACGAGATCGTGTCTTTCCTCGGGGCGAGCTACTTCCGTGCCTTGGGGGCGGGCAACCGCTATGGCCTTAGCGCGCGCGGGCTTGCGGTGAACACTGCCACCTCCGAACCCGAAGAATTCCCCCGCTTCAGCGCCTTCTGGCTGCAGCGTCCCGCACCCGGCGAGACGAAGATGACCTTTTTCGCCCTGCTGGAAAGCCAGTCGGTCGTGGGGGCCTACAAGTTCACCGTGACCCCCGGTGCCACCACCACGATGGATGTGACCACCGAACTGTTCTTCCGCCAGGACGTGCAGCAACTGGGCGTCGCGCCGCTGACATCGATGTATCTGTTCGGGCTGAACGATCAGGGTGGCTTTGACGATTACCGTGCCCGCGTCCACGACAGCGAGGCGCTGGTGGTCAACACCGGCCAAGACACGCTGTTCCGCGTGCTGAACAACCCGCCCAAGCTCGCCAATTCATACTTTGGGGCGCAATCGCCGAAATCCTTTGGCCTTGTGCAGCGCCACCGTGCCTTTGACGACTATCTGGACGCCGAAGCCCACTACGAGCTGCGCCCGACGCTGATGGTCGAACCAAAAGGGGACTGGGGCGAAGGCATGGTCCGCTTGATCGAGATCCCGTCGGATCTGGAGGGGAACGACAATATCGTCGCCTTCTGGACCTACAAGAACGGGTTCGCGGCGGGGGATAGCAAAAGCATTTCCTACCGTCTGAACTGGGGGATGAACCCGCCCGGCGCGTCTTCGACACTTGCCCAAGTATCGCGCACTCTTGCCGGAAATGGGGGCATCGCGGGCGTAAAACCGCGCAATGATCGCCGAAAGTTTGTCATCGACTTCGAAGGTGCAACTTTAGGGGAACCAAACGCCGAGAACGTTGTTGAAGCCAATGTAAACATCGCCGGCGGCACAGTTGCAGGACAAGTACTGCAGCAGATCGACGGCCACGATCACATGTGGCGACTGGTTCTAGAGGTCGTCGCCGAAACTGATGCAACGGTCGAACTGCGCGCCAATCTGGTCGCGGGCGACCGTAGCTTGACCGAGACTTGGGTATACCAATGGCTGAAAGAATGAATACGTCTGTGACATCGACTGCGACCACCGAACAAATGACCGACTTTGACCGTTATGCGCCTCGCCCTGCCCCGCTGGATATGCCACGGCAGGTGCTAGAGCATGATGCCCGCCCCTCCCTGTTCGAGGTGGTGAGCCGCATCTTCATGCGTAATGCCTGACATGCCCTCTTATTTACGCGATGGTGCCACGCGGGTCAGCCGCGTTGGTGCCATTTGCTTTGCCCTGCTATGCGCAACAGCGGCAGCCGCGACGCTGGCGCAGGCAGGGCTTAATACCGGATTTGATATCTGGGACGGCTTCGCCGTGGCGCTTATCGCGCTTACGACGGCTTGGTTGGCCTGGGGGGCGGGGCAGGCGTTTTTGGGCGTGCCTTCTTTCGATCCCCTCCCTGATATGGACCTGAGCAACGCGGATTTTCCCCCGACGGCGATCCTTGTGCCGATCTGCAACGAAAACCCGACAGAGGTTTGCGCGCGCATTATGGCAATGCGCCAATCCATGCAGGCCGCGAACGTGCCCGTTGATTTCGCCATTCTGTCCGACACCTTTGACCCCGACGCCCTGATCGCAGAGCGCGCGGCGCTGGCCCCGCTCTTGGGCGATGAAAGCGCTGCGAACCCGGTCTACTACCGCAACCGTACTGACCGATATGGCCGCAAGGCGGGCAACGTCGAGGATTTCATCCGCAAATCCGGCGGGGCCTATGAATACGTCGTGATCCTTGACGCCGACAGCCTGATGGAGGGCGACACGATCCGCCATCTTGTCGCACGGATGGAGGCAGACCCGAGCCTTGGCCTACTGCAAACCCTGCCCAAGATCTTTGGCGCGGGGTCGCTGTTTGGCCGTGCGATGCAATTCTCTGCCAGCTTTCACTCGCCCGTTTTTGCACGCGGTCTGGCCCGTATGCAGGGGCGCGCGGGCCCCTTCTGGGGGCATAATGCCATCGCCCGTGTGCGCGCCCTGTCGCAATGCTGCGGCCTGCCAGAACTCAGCGGTCCCGCCCCTTTCGGCGGCACCATCCTAAGCCATGACTATGTCGAAGCCGCCCTGCTGGTACGCGGCGGCTGGCGCGTCGAGATGGACCCCCGCATCGCCGGTTCCTTCGAGGAAGGCCCCGACAATCTGCTCGCCTTTGCGCGCCGTGATCGCCGCTGGTGTCAGGGCAACCTGCAACACATGCGTCTGGTCGGTGCCCCCGGGCTGCACGGATGGAGCCGGTTCGTCTTTGTCCAGGGGATCATGGCCTATCTGGTATCGGTCGCCTGGGGGGCCTTCCTGATCGTGTCGCTGCTGGCCACTGCGACCAATGCCAGCCCTGATTATTTCCCCAACGCCTATCAGCTTTTCCCCGTCTTCCCCGACGACAAGACCTTCCAGATCGTGGCGCTTGCCTTTGGGATCGGTGGGCTGCTGTTGCTGCCCAAGCTCGCGATCTTTGGCGAAGCGGCTGCAACGGGCCGTGCCAAGGGGTTTGGCGGGTCGCTGCGCGCGCTTGGCTCTGTCCTGTCTGAAATCCTGCTGACCGCGCTGATTGCGCCCGTGATGCTGATGTATCAAAGCCGCGCCGTCGCCGAGGTCTTTGCGGGCAAGGATGGCGGCTGGCCTGCAACCGCACGCGGCGAAGGGCGGCTTACCCTCGCCGAAAGCTGGCGTGCCAGCCGTTGGGTATCGCTGTTCGGGGTCGCGGTCACCGTTGCCGTCTATCTCTGGGTGCCGAACCTGATCTTCTGGCTCTTGCCGGTGACGCTGCCCATGTCCATCGCGCCGCTGTTGATCGCCGTGACCTCGCACGAGAGCACCGGCCAAGTCTTTACCACGCCGCAAGAACGGGCCACGCCCGCCGTCATTGCAGCTTATCGCGACAACCTGAGATCGGGTGCCGCCCCAGAAGGATCGTCGCATGACACAATCGTCCAACCGGCCTGACGCCCAGCTTATTCCCATCCGGCGCGGGGTCGACCTGCCGCGCCGCGCCCGCGATCCGCGCATCGATGCGTTTCGCGGGCTGGCGCTGATCATGATCATCATCGACCACATGCCCGGCAACCCGTGGGAGCATCTGACCATCCGCAACATCGGGTTCTCCGACGCGGCAGAGGCGTTCTTTATCATGTCGGGCATCGCGGCGGGCATCGCCTATTCCCCTGCCATTGGCCGCTGGATGTCGGGCGAGCTGCGTCTTTGGGATGCGATGGCCCCGCTGTGGCGACGGGCGTGGCAGCTGTATATCGTGCATATCGTGCTGACGGTCGCGGCCATCGGTCTTTATGCCTGGGCGGCAAATACGTTTGTGCGCTCGGAGTTTCGCGTGATGCACAACCTCGCCCTTTTGTATGACCAGACCGGTGCCGCGATGGCGGGGCTGGTCACGCTGGGATACCAGATCGGCTATGTGAATATTCTGCCGTCCTATACCGTCTTGCTGCTGGCAGGCCCTGCGCTGATCGCCGCTGTGCTTTACGCGCCGCGCACGACCTTGGCCGTTGCGGGGGCGTTCTGGCTTTATGCAGGAGCCACCCGACTGACCATCCCGAACCACCCCGGTGGCGGCGGCTGGTTCTTCAACCCGCTCACCTGGCAGTTCATCTTTGTCATCGGCCTTGCCATTGGCGTGCGTCATCGCAAGGACGAACGGTTGGTCCGCACCTCTCCGATCCTGTTCAAGCTGGCGCTCGGTCTGCTGCTGTTCATTTTTGCCTGGCGCTACGTGCGCGGTCTGGGATCGTTCATGAATCACAAGATGGCGCAGCTTGGCGGGCTTGGCCTGCCTAGCAACATCACGACGCACAACAAGTCGATGCTCGCGCTGCCGCGCTTGGTGCATATCCTCGCGCTGGTCTATGTGCTCTCGTGCCTCCCCGTGGTGACCCGCATCTGCGCACACCGCTATGCCGCTCCCTTGCGTCTGATGGGCAGCCACGGCCTGCTGGTCTTTGGGCTAGGGACGATCCTTGCACTGGCCGGACAGATCATGATGGATGTCGAACCTACAGTCACCGCCCTGCCGTGGACGCTGCCGCTGGCCGCCATCGCTGTGTGCTATGCCGCCGCCCTGCTGGCCGAAGCCGCACGCAAACAGCCGCAGCCCAAGCAGCCCGCACCGACCAAAGCCGAGGCCCCGCGCGCCGAGGTGATCACCGGCAGTTCCACAGCGTAAACAAGCCCGTTAGTGCCATGACCGAAAGACCGCCCGATGCGCAGACTTGCCCTGCCATCGGGTTTTCTTTACGTCCAAGACCGCCCATAAGCGAAAAACAGTGGAAATAGGGAATGTTCCCCTATCTCGTAGTGTAATTTAGTGTGTTGAAAGAGGCCCCCATGTCAAAAACCGGAAAGATCGCGATGCCAACCCAAGGGTGGCTCTACGTACTGACGGGGCTTGTGGTGGCACTCTTCCTGACGCTCGCCCCCTTCGCGGCGCAGGCGCAATCGCTGTTCACCGGTGGCGGGTCTTCCGACACGGAAACAACCGAAACGACACCCGAGGCAGAGGCGAAGGCACCGCTGGATACCCTGCTTGAAGTGCTTAAGGACGATGACGCCCGCGCGGCGCTGATCGCGGACCTTGAAAAGTCGCTGGATGCCTCGGGCGACCCTGCGGGTGATGAAAACCCCGCGATTGAAACGATCACCGAAGCCGCGGATGCCGAAGGGGTATCGGTCGGGCGACAAATCGCCCTGATCACCCAGCAGATCGGACAAGACACGGTCAGCACGCTCACCTCTTTCTGGAACGGGTTCGAACGCGGCGGCAGGGTGTTCTCTGGCCTCAGCGGTGCGGAGCTGACCGTATTGCTGGAAGCGATCCCCGGCCTGCTTGCGGTCATTGCAATCACCGTCGCGCTCTTTGTGGTGCTGCGCTACCTTGCGCGGGGGCTGTATGCGCGCATGGGGCGCACGGCCGAACATGTGGGCCTCTTCCGCTCTATCGGGCTGTTTCTGGGGTCGAACCTGCTGGACGCCTTTATCGTTGTTGTGGCTTGGGCCGCTGGTTATCTGATCACCATCCTCGCCGTTGGCGAAGTCGGGCAGATCGGCATCCGCCAGTCGATGTATCTGAACGCCTTCCTGCTGGTCGAAATGACCAAAGTCGTCATCCGGTCGTTCCTGTCGCCGGTTGCGTCGGGCCTGCGTCTCGTGCCCGTCGGTGACAAGGCCGCCGCGGCGCTGACCCGCTATCTGAGCATCGTGGTCAGTGTTCTGGGCTACGGGCAACTGCTGGTCGTGCCAATCGTCAACCAAAGCGTCAACACGGCCGCGGGCGCTGGCGTGTCGGCCCTTCTGTCGGTTCTGGTGCTGCTGTATTTTGTCTACATCGTGCTGCGCCGTCGCAAGGCCGTCACCCGCTGGCTGCAAAGCGAGGCCGACCCCAGCGAGGCGCAAGCCGCCGAGGGCGTCGACCCCGCCACCATCGCAGAGGCGCGCCGCGGCTTTATCGCGCGCACGCTGCACGGGTTGGCAGGCATCTGGCACTGGTTCGCGCTGGCCTATATCGCGGTGATGTTCATCGTGGTTATGACCCAGCCCGCCGAGGTCACGCTGAACGCGATTGTCGGGTCGGGCAAGATCCTTGCCGCGATCATCATCGCCGCCCTGCTGTCCGGCTGGTTGGCACAGGCCGTGCACCGCGGCATTTCACTGCCCGAGGACGTGAACGCCAAGCTGCCGTTGCTGGAACGTCGCATCAACACCTTTGTCCCCCGCGCCTTCAGCGCCTTGCGGCTGTTCCTTCTGGTCTGCGTGCTGTTCTTTACGCTGGACGTGATCGGCACGATCGACATGCGCAGTTGGCTTGAGGGGCAGGTCGGGCTGGCGGTGACCAAGGCGCTGATCTCTGTCGGGTTGATCCTGACGGTGGCCTTCGGCATCTGGCTCGCGCTGACATCCTTTGTCGACTACAAGCTGAACCCAGAATACGGGGCTGTGCCAACCTCGCGGGAAACCACCCTGCTGACCTTGCTGCGCAACGCGGCGACCATTACGCTGATCATCCTCACGCTGATGTTCGTGCTGAGCGAGATCGGGCTGGATATCGGGCCACTGCTCGCCTCTGCCGGGGTCTTGGGTCTGGCGATTGGTTTCGGCGCGCAGAAGATGGTGCAAGACATCATCACCGGTGTGTTCATCCAGTTCGAGAACGTCATCAACGTGGGCGATGTGATCACCGTGGGCGGCACCACTGGCACCGTCGAAAAGCTGTCGGTGCGCTCTGTCTCGCTGCGCGATGTGCAAGGCGCATTCCACATGATCCCCTTCTCTACCGTTGATGTGGTCAGCAACTATATGCGCGGCTTCTCCTACACGGTCTGTGACATGGGCATCGCCTACCGCGAGAATGTCGAAGAGGCCAAGCAGGCCATGTTCGACGCCTTCGACCGCATGATGGAGAACGAGCCAGAGATCGCCAATAGCATCATGGGAGAGCTGGAATGGTTCGGCGTGCAATCCCTTGGTGACAGCGCCGTGGTGCTGCGCGTGCGGATCAAGACCGATCCCGGCAAGCAATGGGGCATCGGGCGCATGTACAACGGTTATCTCAAGACGGTCTTTGACGAGCGCGGGATCGAGATCCCCTTCCCGCAGCAGACCATCTGGCTGGGCGAGAACAAGGACGGCACCACCCAGCCGTTCAAGATCGAAGGCCCCACCGCGCAGGATACAAGCCTGCCGCAGACCAAAACCGTGTCCAAGCCGATCGAGGCAGACGATGTGCCGGACAGCGATGATGCCGACGGCGACGGTGGTGCAGACCGCTAAAGGGCGCGGATGACTGAGATAAAAAAGGCCCCCGATCAGCGCTGATCGGGGGCCTTTTTGGTTCGGGTGGTTGGCGCGGGTGCTACATTACCGCCTCAATCAGATACGGACCTTTGTGCGCCAGCCCTGTCTCGATCGCGAGCTCAAGCGCTTCGCAATCTGTGACCTGTGTTGCCTCTACCCCCATCGACTTTGCCATCTGTGCAAATTTAAGCGTCGGCTGGTCAAGCGACAGCATATCCATCGCCTTGGGGCCCGCATTGCTGACGCCGACATTGGTCAGCTCGCCGCGCAGGATCTTGTAGACGCGGTTGGCGAAGATCACGATGGTGATGTCCAGCCCCTCGCGGGCCATCGTCCAAAGCGCCTGCACCGTGTACATCGCGCTGCCATCCCCGATCAGCGCCATCACCTTGCGGTCAGGGCAGGCCACGGCCGCCCCGATCGCCACAGGCATGCCATAGCCGATGGACCCGCCGCAGTTATTCACCCAAGTGTGCTTGGGTGCGCCTGCTGTTGCGGGGAAGAACGCGCGGCCTGTGGTGATCGCCTCGTCGATGACAATCGCATCCTCGGGGATGGTGCGCGCTAGGGCTTGCGCGATGCCGCCCGGCTCCAACGGGCCGCTGGGTTTGTCAGGGATGGCGGCTTCGGCCACATGAGCGGGTGGAGTGTCCGCCGCACCGACGCCGCTGCACAGCGCCTCCAGCGCCCCCGCGATATCCTGCGCGGTGGTGCAAAGGTTGGTGATCTGCGTGCCCTCGGCGGTCAGGATCGCGGGCTTGTTCGGATAGGCGAAAAAGCCGATGGGTGCGCGTGCGCCCAGCAGAACGATGCGCTTGAACGGGGCCAGCGTCTCTAGCGCCTGATCGATGGGATAGGGCACGCGGTTGACCTCCACACGCCCTGCCCCGCGTTCCTGCCGCGCATTAGCCCATTCGCTTAGCAGTTTGCAGCCCGTCTTGGCCGCGATCCGCCCCGCAATCTCAAGCATCTCAGCGCTCAGCGCGGCACCGCCCAACAGCAGCAGGCTGTCGGGACCGGACAACGCGGCGACGGCTTCCTCCAATGCAGCCTCGTCAAAGGCAGGGCGTTCCGCGGGCTCTAGCGCGGGCGCGACAGCGCCGCCTTCGTTCCAGGCGGTGTCACTGGGAAGCATCAGCGTCGCCACCTGCCCCGGTGCCACATTTGCCGCCTGCACCGCACGGGCGGCATCCGCGCCCACATCCGACGCCGACATGGATGTATGCACCCAATGGGACACGGGCCGCGCGATCCCTTCGATGTCAGAGGTCAGCGGCGCGTCCAGCTCGATATGGGTGACCGCATGTTCGCCGACAATATTCACCACGCCCGAGCCTGCCTTTTTCGCGTTGTGCAGGTTCGACAACCCGTTGGCGAGCCCTGGCCCAAGGTGCAGCAGGGTGCAGGCGGGCTTGCCGGCCATACGGTAGTACCCATCCGCCGCGCCAGTCGCCACGCCCTCTTGCAGGACAAGGATCGACCGCATGCCGGGCACGTGATCCAGCGCGGCAACAAAGTGCATTTCCGACGTGCCGGGATTGGTGAAACAGGTATCAAGCCCACTATCGAGCAGCGTCTGCACAAGGCTATCGGCCCCGTTCATCTGGTCTGTATCGTCTTGGTCGCTCATGTCATCTTCCTTGTTCACGCAGAAACCGCCGCCCAGAAGGGCGCGCGCAATTCTTTCTTGAGGATCTTCCCGATAGAGCTGCGCGGCAGCTCGTCGCGCAGTTCCACCGCCGACAGACGCTGGCTTTTACCCAGCTTGGCATTGGCCTCAGCGCAGATATCATCGCCCGAACGCGTCGCCCCCTCGCGCAGCACCACCAACCCGTAAGGCGTTTCGCCCCAAGCGTCAGAGGGCACGCCGATCACGGCGGCATCCGTCACATCGGGGTCGGCCAGCAGCACCAGTTCAAGATCGTCGGCATAGATGTTCAACCCGCCCGAGATAATCATATCTTTCTTGCGGTCCGACAGGATCAAAAAGCCGTCCTCGTCGAAACGGCCCATATCGCCCGAGCGGAAGAAGACGTTGCCCGCTGCGTCGCGCCAGATGTAGTCAGCGGTCAGGTCATCGCGCCCGAAATACCCCGCCATCATCGTCGGCCCGCGACCGCAAATTTCGCCCACGGTGCCCTTGGGAACCTCTGCGCCGGTCTCGTCGATCAGGCGGATCTCATTGCCCGGCGCGGGTTGTCCCACCGTGTGCAGCTTGTCGGGATGTTCGGCAGAATTCAGTACCGTGACCCCGCCGCCTTCGGTCAGACCGTAGTATTCCAGAAGCTTGCCGGGAAAGCGCGCCAGCACATCCGCCTTGACCTCGGCCCGCAGCGGCGCGGAGGTGGAGAATTTCACCTGCATCGATGACAGGTCGAAGGCGTCAAAGTCAGGCACGTCCATGATGCGTTTGTATTGCACAGGCACCAGCATCGTGTGGGTGATCTTTTCGCGCTGCACGATCTCGAGGTACCCGCGGGCGTCGAACTTCGGCATCAGATAGACGGTCGAGCCGCCATAAAGCGTCGGCAGGAAGGACACGATCGTTGTGTTGGAATACAGCGGCGTCGACAGCAGCGTGCGGGCGTTATCGTCATATCCGTTGGGCGACACGCGGTCCATCTGCGCCGACCGCATCCAGTGATTGTGCAAGATGCCCTTGGGCGTGCCGGTCGTGCCCGAGGAATAGATCAGGTTGAACGCATCCGACATCTCGATCTGGATTTCGGGGTCGGAGTCCGAAGCCCCGTCAACCGCAGCGCCATAAGGCTGAAATGCGGGATGGTCGAAATCAATGGCAAAGCGCGCCAGATCTAGATCAGCGATAAAGCCATCGACCAGTTCAAGGTATTGCGCCGCGACAAAGATCGCGCGCGCGCCGCAGTCGGTCAGCATCTTTTGCAGCGCATCGGGCGAGGCCATCGTCGACAGCGGCGTCACGCAGGCCCCTGCCCGCAGGATGCCCATAAACAGTTCTGCATAAGGAATGGAATTGGGCGAGATGATCGCGATGTTGTCGCCCTTGCTCACCCCCATCGACAGCAGCAGATTGGCGATCTTGTTGATGCGCTGGTCGAATGCCCCCCAGCTGACGGTTTGCCCGTCACAGACCAGCGCAAGTTTTTCCGGATGTGCTTTGGCGTTGTCGCGCACGACCTCGACGATGGTTTTCGTGGGTGTCGTCGCCGGTGCCGGCGGATTGATCGGTATCATATCACTGTCCTGAAATAGTTCTCTCCCCGCTGCGGAACGCCGTTCCGCAGCCCCTGACAGCAGTTGTAACGATCAAACAGAAACTTGCAAACGATGGGTGACTATGCGGCAGCTTTTCCCAAGGCAACATAGGCGGCATGCTGGGACAGGAACACGCTGCCTGTCAAATCCGAGATGAAATGCTGCTTTTTCAGACGGTCCATGACAGGGCCTTTGACCTCGGATAGGTGCAGTTTGATCCCCATGTCGCGCAGCCTTGCGTTGATCGCTTCAAGCGATTCCAGCGCGCTAAAGTCGATCTCGTTGATGGCAGAGCACATCAGCACGACATGGCGCAGACAGGTATTGCCCGCCAGCCGGTCGTAGATGCAATCCTCCAGGAACCGCGCGTTGGCGAAATACAGGCTCTCGTCGATGCGCAGGGTCAGCACCCTGGGGCAGGTCTCGACCTCGTGGCGGTTGATATTGCGGAAGTGTTCAGTGCCCGGCACCAGCCCGACTTCGGCAATATGCGGTTTGGTGGTTTTATAGAGATGCAGAAAGATCGACAGCACCACCCCGCAGGTCACCCCCAATTCGACCCCGCTGCCCAAGGTGATCAACATGGTCGACAGCACGGCAGCGAAATCTGATTTGGAATAGCCCCATGCTTTTTTCAGGATCGAGAAATCCACCAGCGTCAGCACGGCCACGATGATCGTCGCAGCCAGGGTCGCTTGCGGCAGAAAGAAGACCAGCGGCGTCAGCGCCAGTGCGGCCACGGCCAGCCCCACGGCGGTATAGGCCCCCGCCGCCGGTGTCTGCGCCCCTGCGTCAAAGTTCACCACAGACCGCGCAAACCCGCCCGTGACCGGATAGCCACCCGTAAAGGCCGCGCCGATATTGGCCGCCCCCAGACCAATCAGCTCTTGATCCGGATTGATCCGCTGACGCCGTTTCGCGGCAAGCGTTTGCGCGACAGAGATGGATTCAACAAACCCGATGACAGAGATCAGAAAAGCCGGCAGCAGCAGGCTGCCCATCAGTTCGAACGACAGGTCCGGCAGGGTCAGCGGCGGCAGGCTTTGCGGCACGGCCCCCACGATCTTGACGCCCTGCCCCGCGAGATCAAAGGCCCAGACCGCCAATGTGGTGACAACCACCGCCGCCACGGGCCCCGCCTTGGTCGCCACATCCGCCGCCCGCGGACCCACGCCGCGCGCGCGCAGGAAAGGTTTCAGCCCCTTGCGCACCCAGAACAGGAACAGCGTTGCAGACACGCCAATCACCACCGTCGTCCCGTTCACCGTTCCCAGATTGGCCCAGATCGACATCAGCAGCTCTGCCAGATTGCCGTCAGAGGCATCGATGCCCAGAATATGCTTGATCTGGCTGGCGGCGATGATCACACCAGAGGCGGTGATAAAGCCCGAGATCACGGGGTGAGACAGGAAATTCGCCAGAAACCCCAGTTTGAACACGCCCATCACCAGCAGCATCACCCCAGACAGCAAGGCCAGCGTCAGCGCGGCGACGGCATAGCCCATCGTGCCCTGATCGGCGATATTGCCCAAGGCGGCGGCTGTCATCAGCGACACCACCGCCACCGGCCCCACCGCCAACGCGCGGCTGGTGCCAAAGACGGCATAAAGCAGGATCGGCGCGATCGACGCATAGAGCCCCGCTTCGGGCGGCAGCCCCGCCAGCAGCGCATAGGCCAGCGATTGCGGGATCAACATGATCGTGACGATCACCGCCGCGATCAGATCATTGGACAAGGCCGCCCTGTCATAGTCGCGCCCCCAGTCGAGGACGGGCAGATAGCGGCGGGCAGCGGCAGGGATACGCACCTGATTACAACCCGTTCACCGGCACCTTGAGCATCAGGTTCCCGTCCTTATCACGCGGCATATGCCCGGCGCGCATGTTGACCTGAAGCGACGGGATGATCAGCTTCGGCATCGACAGCTGCGCGTCGCGTTCAGTGCGAAAGGCGATGAATTCCTCGCGCGTTTTGCCGCCGCCCACATGGATGTTATGCGCCTTCTCTTCGCCCACGGTGGTTTCCCACTGGATATCGCGCCCATTGGGCCCGTAGTCATGGCACATAAACAGGCGCATGTCGTCCGGCAGGCACAATACCTTCTGGATGCTGTCATACAGCTCTCCGGCGTCGCCACCGGGGAAATCCGCGCGTGCAGAGCCGCCGTCGGGCATGAACAGCGTATCGCCCGTGAAGGCGGCGTTGCCCATGACATGCACCATGCATGCGGGCGTGTGACCGGGGGTGTAGATAGCAAAACATTCCATGCCCCCGACGCGGTAGCGGTCGCCATCCTTGAACAAGGCGTCGAACTGCGACCCGTCGCGCTGGAATTCCGTCCCCTCGTTGAACACTTTCCCAAAAGTGTCCTGCACGGTCATGATCTGCTCTCCGACGCCGATCTTGCCGCCCAGCTTTTGCTGGATATAGGGCGCGGCAGACAGGTGGTCGGCATGGACGTGGGTCTCGATGATCCACTCCAGCGCGAGCCCCTGCGCTTCGACCTCGGCGATAAGCTTGTCCGCGTGGTCATAGGTGATCCGTCCGGCGGCATAGTCGATATCCATCACGGAATCGATGATTGCACAGGCGTTGGAGTTCGGATCCCGCACGATATAGCTGATTGTATTGGTCACCGGATCAAAATGGCCCGAGACATCGGGGATGACATCCATATTCACGGGGTATTCAGTCATGGTCACCTGCTCCGTTTGCGCTTTTTCGCCCGACATCTGAAGCCTGCGCCCCGTCGTCGAGTCGAACATATTCATACTATGGAATTTTTTGTCAAGGAAGCGGATTGTGCTGCCTGACCACCATAGCCGCCGCGACAAAGCGTCCTGTGCCTGCCGCCTTTTCTACGCAACAGCGGCAGCATTCAAAACCCGTCCAGAGCGCTTTGCGTGATCTCGTCCAGCAGGGCCTGCACCTCTTGCATGGGGCCGTCCGGGTAGGTCGGATACCCGACAGAGACCGCGCCGTCGATGTCGGTGACAAAGATGCTGTAGGGACAATGGGCGATGTTCATCGGGTCCGCCTCCATCACCTTGCGCGACACCACGGCAGAGCAGAACAGAAACACGTCTGCCGCGCGAAAGATCTCGACATCGCTGCCGACGTCGCTGGCGGTACGGGCCAGCATCTCGCCCGTGTGGCTGACGTGGTCGATCACCAGCCCCTTGCCGACAATCGCGTTCTCGACCGCGAAGGTCGCATCGTCAAAGCTACCGTCATAGGCGTAGGTCACGGCCTGATCCTGAGCGGCGAGCGGCGCGGCACAAAGGCAAAGTGCTGCGGCAATCTGTAACGGTCTCATCCTTGTCCTTTCACAAACGGGCGCGGGCCTATCCTAGCACCCTCGCCGCGCGTCGCCAATCATGCGCACCGTCACGGGGCCGGAAAGCTGTTGAGATACGCGATCACCGCCTTGATCTCGGCATCGCTTTTCAAGCCGGAAAACCCCATCTTGGTGCCCTTCATAAAGCTGCGCGGTGCTGCCAGAAAGGCGTCCAGCGTCTGGGGTGTCCAGATCAGCCCATCCTCTGCCTGCGCCATCAGGGCGCGCGAATATTTGAACCCCTCGACCCCACCGGCAGGCGCACCGACGATCCCGTTCAGGACCGGGCCCGCGCGGTTTTTCGCGCGTTTGCCCAGCTGATGGCAGGCTTTGCATTTGCGGAACACCAACTCTCCATCCGCGAGCAAGGCGGGGTCGGCAGCAAGCTCTGACACCGGCTCGACATCGGCAACGGGCGTTTGTTGCGGCACAGTCGCGGGGGCGGCGTCCTTGGGCGTCACATCCAGTGACAGCGCGCGCATGGTAACGTTCACGCTTTCCTTGCAGTCCTCCATACACGGATCAATCTGCCAGCCCGGCAATTCCGTAGTGTCGCGATCATCGCGGAGGAAACCGTCGGCATTGGGCATCTGGACCGCGGCGAAGTTATTTTTGGACAGGGTAAATTCCTCTGCCACCAGATCGTTGGAATACAGGATATACGCCACGATGGCATAGACCTCATCCGCCGTCAGCGTTCCCGCATCGCCATAGGGCATGGATCGGCGGATATAGTCGAAGCTTGTGGACAGATGCGGCCAATAGGACCCGACCGTCTTGACCGGATCGGCATCCGCCAGCGTGTCCTGACCGCCCGCCAGCGCAGGCCAATTCCCGCGGCCTTCGGCAAAGTCCCCGTGGCAGGCTGCGCATTTGTCGGTAAAGATCGTTTCGCCCGTCAGCACATCGCCCTGCCCCTCGGGCAGACCGCGCCCATCGGGCAGCACGTCCACATCCCAGGCCGCGATCTCTTCCGGCAGCGCGGCGCGGCCCAGACCGAAGGGGGCCGCCGCCACGGGCAAAGCTGTGGCCGTGGCGATGAGGCACGCAGCAATGGTGTTAAGAAACTTCGACATTTTCAACGCTCCCGTCCGCGTGCAGCCACCATGTCTGGATGCCGTTGTTGTGGTAGACAGAGTTCAGCCCCCGCACCGCGCGCAGTTGCGTTTTCGTCGGCTGGACATAGCCCGTGTCATCCATCGCGCGGGATTGCAGCAGCATCTCTGTGCCGTCCCACTGCACATCGAGGTAAAAGCGGCTGAGCGCCATCGGCGTGCCCTTTTGGGCCAGTCGCGCGGTTTTCCAGCTTGCGCCACCATCGGTCGATACATCCACGCGGGTGATCGCACCGCGCCCCGACCATGCCAGCCCGGTGATCACCAAAGGCCCCGCCCCATGGGGCACCGGCGATTGCGGGCTTGGTGCGGTGATGACGGATTTTGCGTCCATCGCCCACGTCCATTTGCGGCTGGTGCCATCGGCCAGCGTATCGGTGTATTTCGACGTTTCCTCGCGGCTTTCGACGGCCGCGTCCGTGACCTCTATCCGGCGGAGCCATTTGACCCAGAGGTTGCCCTCCCACCCCGGCACGACCAGCCGCACGGGGTAGCCGTGTTCCTTGCGCAGCGCCTCGCCATTCGCTTTGAACGCGACAAGCACATCGTCGAGCGCCTTATCCATCGGGATCGACCGCCCGTTCGACGAAGCATCGGCACCCTCGACATAGACCCATTTACCCGCAGGGTCATAGCCCGCTTCCTCCAGCAGCAACCGCAGGGGCACGCCGGTGTATTCCATATTATGGATCATGCCATGGGTGAACTGTGCCCCGTTCAACTGCGCGCCCGCCCATTCCATGCCCGAATTGGCGGCACATTCGCAGAAATATACGTGATTTTCGCGCGGGAAACGTTCCAGATCGGCGTAGGTGAACACCAGCGGACGGTCCACCAGCCCGTTCACCATCAGGCGGTAATCCTGTTTCGACAGTTCGATCGCGCCCGAGTGATGCCGCTCAAAGGCGCAGCCCTGCGGGGTGATCGTACCGTCCAGCGCGTGGATCGGGGTGAAGTTGATCGAACTGATGGTATCCGCCGTCAACCAAGGCACATTGCGCCGCACCACGTCCTGCTCGAACCGGATCGGCAGACCGTAGGGCGTGACATCCACCCCATCGCCCAAGCCCTGCGCCCAGGGTTGCGGTTCAACGATCAAGGGATCGGGGGATTGCGCGGCAGCGCTACGGGCCGCCATCGCCCCTAGTCCAGCAGTCGCCGCGCCACGCAAGAAGGCCCGTCTGTTCGCTGTCTTCCGTGGTGCCATGGCCTTGCCTTTCATGCTGCCCTGTTACGCGCCCTTGACGATGACGCTGGTGTTGGGGTCCAGCGACACGCTGCCCTGCTTGCGGATGTGGCTTTCGATCACGTCCCAGATCGGGGGGCCCTCGGTGCCTTCGTTCACGCTGGCCCAGCCTGCAACCTGATAGGTTTTCGCCGGATCGATACGTTCCCCGGTTTTCAGCAAGGTCAGTTCAGTGATGCGGCTGCCTTGCGGCTGGGTCACGTCAATGCGGTAGCCAAGCCCGCCTGTGCGCACCATGTCACCGCCCTGCTGGTAATAGGGGTTGGGGTTAAACAGGTTGTCAGCCACGTCTTCGAGCACGACATGCAGGAATTCACCGGTCATCTCGGTCCGGTAGGCTTCGGGGTAGGTCATGGAGGTGACGTTCCAGATATCCTCGCGCGTGATGTCCTGCCCCGCCAGGATCGACGGCCCCCACCGCACACCGGGGCTCAGCGCGATATCGGCCTCGCGCTCTGAAAGTAGCGCGTCGCAGATCAGGTCATCCCAGGTGCCGTTGAAATTGCCGCGCCGGTACAGCAGCGTGTCTTCGGCGGTGGTGCCGATCACCTCTGTCAGCTGGTCAAGGTATGGCGCGCGTTGTGCGTCGATCAGCGCGGTCATAGTCGGATCAGGCGCAATCACGTCCGAGAAGATCGGGATCAGCTTGTGTCGGAACCCCATCATGCGGCCGTTGCGCACATCCAGATCGACGCGGCTGACGAATTTTCCGTTCGACCCCGAGGCGACGATGATCGTGTCGCCCACCAGCACAGGCTCGGGCAGCGCGTCATGGGTGTGACCCGACAGGATCACGTCGATCCCCGTCACCACGCCCGCCATCTGCTTGTCCACATCAAAGCCGTTGTGGCTCAGGCAGACGACCAGTTCGGCCCCTTTGGCGCGGACCTCGTCCACCATTTCTTGCATCCGCTCGTCGCGGATACCGAACGAATATTCGGGGAACATCCAGCCGGGGTTGGCAATCGGCATATAGGGGAAAGCCTGCCCGATCACCGCGACTTTAACGCCGCCTGTCTCGTAGAACTTGTATGGTGGGAAAAGCTCTGTCGGTTCGTCCCATTCGGCGTCAAAGATGTTCTGCCCCAGGGCGGCAAAGGGCAGCCCCTCGACGATCTCCGCCACGCGGTCAGAGCCGAGCGTGAATTCCCAGTGAAAAGTCATCGCGTCGGGCTTGAGCGCATTCATCACGTTGACCATGTCCTGACCTTGCGTGTGGTAGCAGGTGTAGCTGCCGTGCCATGTGTCGCCGCCATCCAGCAGCAGCGCATCAGGCCTGTCCGCGCGGATCTGGTTGATCACACTCGCCACACGGTCCAGACCGCCCATCTTGCCATAGCCCTGCGCCAGCGCCGAAAAATCGTTATAGGTCAGCGCATAGGCCGAGGGGCTGCCGTCCGCGATCCCGTAAAGCTTGCGGAAATCAGCGCCAGTCAGATGCGGCACCTTCCCGCGGTTCTCGCCCACACCGATGTTGATCGAAGGTTCGCGGAAATAGATCGGTTTCAACTGCGCGTGGATGTCGGTCACATGGATCAGGCTGACATTCCCGATGGTATCGAATTCAAGCAATTTGTCCTGCGTCAACGCCTGCTGCGCGGCGAGCTTGCCCCAGTTGCCAAAGGACGACGCACCATACATAGCCGTTGCAGCCATGCTGGCCTGAAGAAAGTCACGACGAGAGATCATAGGTTGGCCTTTTCGACGCGCAATTCATATGCGCATATTTGAATAACAATATGATAAAAAGACCCGCCTCGCATCGGCGAAACGGGTCTTTTTAGGTTAGTTCCGGACAGAGGGCCCTTCGACCGACAACCCGTTCCCGCGCGAGCCGACGTACAGCTCAAGCGCGACAAACTCGGGGCTGCCGGGGTCAAAGGTCTCGGCACGGGTGTCACGAACACAGCCTTTAAAACGGGCCTGCACCGCGTTCAGCTTGGTGTTTTTCAAACGGTAGGTCGGGAAACCGTTGATCTGGCCCTGGCTCAAGTGGTCGGCACGGATCATGTTGCCATAATTGTCCTCGTGGCAATTGGCACAGGACAGTTCAAGCTGGCCGAAACGAGTATAGTAGATCTCTTTGCCCTGCTCCCATGTGGATTGGGCCGGACCGTCGATGGCGATGTTCACCGGCATCCCCCGCGAGACAGAGGAGATCAGCGCCGTCATGTTCACCATGTCGCCGCCAGTGTATTTCCACTTTTCCGCCCCCATGCGGTTCTCGCGGCAATCGTTGATCTGCATTTCCAGCGTGCGCACCTCGCCCGCAGATTCGACATACTTGGGATAGACCGGACGCACGCCCGCCATCTCGGCCGAGGCCCCGTGACAATCCGCGCAGGATTTACCCTCTGAACCGTCGGCGGTGTTCCAGACGTCTTCGGCCTGTTCCACAAAGATCATGCCCGCGTTGTCGAAATCATCGGCCTGCATCGCGCGGGTCTCGGTGCCGCGGAAAAGCCAGCCCGACATGACCTCGTCTACCGCGTCCGCCATATGCGCGGGGGCGGCAGTGCGGGTCACGATGTCGATCTCTTCGTTGATCACCAGCGTATCATCCACGGGATCGGCGAAGGCCCCCGTCGACATCAGCGCCGCAGCAAGGCACGCGCCCAGACCTTTTGTGAAATTGCTCATTCCTGTTCCTCCCAAGGATGCAGACGCTTAGCTGATCGCGATGTCTTTGGTTTCCTCGTAGACATCGCCGTCATCGTCATACCACGTGAAGGTGAATGTCCCCGCTTCGGGCACGGTGGCGTCGAATTCGAAATACGGGTTGGTCGAGATCGCGGGCTCCATCGCGACATCGATCACATTCTCGCCGTTAAAATCGCAGGTGAAACGGTTGATGATCGACCGCGGGATCGTGTTGCCGTCGCTGTCCTTGCGCTGGCCGGATTCCATCTTGTGGCTGATCAGGGTCTTGATCGTGATGGTTTCGCCAGCCGCTGCTGACTTGGGGACTTTGACGCGGGGTTTTACACCAGATGCCATGTTTTTCTTCCTCTCGCCTTAGCCGCCGCAGCCGCCGATTGTTACTTTGATTGTGCTGGTCGCCTTGGCGAAAGAGCCGTCGGCCAGCTTGGCGATGGCCACCACATCCTGCGTGCCCGCCAAGCGGATACGGGTGGAGGCGTGCCGCGTTGCTGCCAGCGGGCCGAACTTGAAGTTCGCCACCGGCGGCGTGGGGTTGCCAAGCGCCAGCACCATGATTTCAGTAGCACCGGGGGCGTCGACCTCGATCGGGACGGTATTGCCGTTTTCCGCAATCTCGGGGGCGGTCAGGGTCACGCCGGTATCAGCCATCTCTGCACCGCCGGTGAAGGCGGCAATCGCGTCATCCCCGGCGGCGGCCACGGCCAGCTTGGGCAAGGACAGTGCGGCAAAGGCACCTGCCCCCATCGCAATCGCACTACGTCGTGTAAATTCCATTATCATCACTCCTGATCAGATCCCGCTGGGTGGGGTTCTTAGTCTTTCAACGTGGCAAGATAGGCCACGACATCCTCGATCTGCTGGGCGGCCAGAATAGGCCCCAGCGTGTCATCAGCCGCCTTGCCGGTATAGCCCTTGCCCGGACGGATATAGCCGCTGTCCTTGTAGAACGCGGGCATCATCGTCCCCTCGAACAGCACCTTCGCGTTGGCCACGATGCCGCGCAATTCAGCCTCGGTCCAGCGGTCCCCCGCGCCATCCAGCATCGGGCCGATTTCGCCCTGGAACGGGATATCGGGCAAAGCGCTGACCTGATGGCAGGCGATGCAGTTGCCAAGCTTTTTGCTGCCCACAATCTTGGCCCCCTCTTCGGGGTTACCGGGAGTGCCGGTCAGCGATTGTTCAACCGCGCCATACTCATCATAGACCACGTCACCGGGGGCCACGTCGGCCGCATGCGCCGCCGCGCCAAAGCCGACAGAGGCCACCAGGGCAAATACGGAAACTTTCATGCGTCCTCCCACAGACATTCCTTTTGAAAACCCTACTGCCCGCGCCAAAATGACGCAACTATAAATTCAATTTATTGAATTTCTTATAACAGCACAGCATTTAGCGGATTCTACCGCCGTTATTCCTGCTCTTCAATGAGCATACGCGCGTGATATTTCTGGAACGTCTCGTCCCCCTCATATCCCTTGTCGACGACCCAGTTCATCATGTGAAAGGTCGTCGCCGGACCAAAGGCACCGGGCACCGTCGCGACCGCCGCTTCAACGGCCGTCTGCCCTTCCTCCACGGTCTGGGGGAAATACATCAGCGTCGGCGTGAACATCTGACGCCATTTGCGCACCATGTCCTTCTCGGGCAATGTCTCTCCGTCAAAGTCGGTGACCTCGACATCGCCGAACATGTTGATCTGCACGACAAAGAAGTTCTCGCGCAGGTAGGCATCGATTTTGGGCAGCGGGAAAACCTCTTCGTGCATCTTGTTGCAGTAGATGCAGCCGCGCTGTTCGATGATGACCATCAGGCGCTTGCCCTCGTCCGTCGCCTCGGCCAGGTCGTCGCGCAGATCTTTGAAGGTCTCGCGCATCCAAGCGGTCTTGTGCAAACCGTCATCCCCCAGGGTCGCGGCAGTGCCCGCAGTCACCATACAAGCGACAGCCGCCAGCGCGGCCAAAGCGTTTCGGATCATCTTCATCAAAAGTCCCTCCGGTTGTTAGCCAATGGCGCTGAAAACAGGGAAGGTTTCAAGCATCCACTGCGCAATATAATTGATCGAGTTGGTGGCGATCAGCAGGCCAAAGACAATCAGCAGAACACCCATCGCCTTTTCTACCGTGCCCAGATGTTGCCTGAACCCCGCCATCCAGCGCATGAACGGCCCGATGAACAGCGCCGCCAGCACGAAAGGCGCGGTCATGCCCACGCCGTAGGTCAGCAGCAACAGCGCACCCGAGCCCGCCGTCTCGGCCCCCGCAGCGGTGAACAGGATGGCCGCAAGCACCGGCCCGACGCAAGGGGTCCAGCCAAAGGCAAAGGCCAGCCCGATCACATAGGCCCCCAGAAAACTGGTCGCGGTCGTGTTCCCCGCATCCGCACGAAACTGGCGATATAGAAAACCGATACGGATCACGCCCAGAAAATGCAGGCCCATCGCAATGATAACAGCCGCAGCGACCCATCGCAAAACATCGAAATAGTCACGCACGATCTGGCCAAAGGTCGTGGCCACCGCCCCCAGCCCGACAAAGATCGTGATCACCCCCGCCGCAAAGAACAGCGCCGCAATCACCGCGCGCCGGCGCACGGCGGCATCCACCGGCCCGTCCGCCGTGATCTGGTTCATGCCGACGCCCGCCAGATAGCTCAGATAAAAGGGTACGATCGGCAAGATGCAGGGCGACAAAAAGGACAAAAGCCCGGCAAATGCCGCGCCCAGAAAGGTGATTTCAAGCATGCAGGTTGCCTTTATCTTGTGCCATTCACATATTCACATTAAGTATTTTGAAATCAACAGGTGAATTCCCTATGCGATTGCGCACTGCTTTCTTGTCTCTCTCGGTGGCCGCAGGCCTTGCGGTTTCCCCTGTGATCGCAGCGGCCCAGACCGCGCTGATCATGGTCGAGGAACAGGGCTGCGTGTGGTGTGCCCGTTGGGATGACCAGATCGCCCCGATCTATCCCAAGACCCAAGCGGGCAAGGCAGCCCCGCTGCGCCGCGTTGATATCAACGATGACAAACCCGCCGATCTGCACTTTGCCCGCAGCCTGCATTACACGCCGACGTTCGTGTTGATGGTCGACGGCCATGAGGTGTCGCGCATCGAAGGCTACCCGGGCGAAGATTTCTTTTGGGGCGTGCTGGAAAAAATGCTATCCGACGCCCAATTGATGCCAGACCCTGCCAAAAGCTAGCGCCCCCTGCGATATGCGCACGCCAATCCCCTTTTATTCAGCCAAGGATGTTAACCAGTGGGTAACCCCGGTTCCGACACAGAAATGAGCCAAGCCGATCGGGACCGTATGGCCGAAAACGCCGCACGTGCCTCTAACTTCCTCAAAGCAATCAGCCACGAGGGGCGGTTGATGATCCTGTGTCACCTCTCTGCAGGCGAAAAATCCGTCACCGAGCTGGAAGAGCTACTGTCCGCCCGTCAGGCGGCGGTATCCCAACAGCTGTCACGCTTGCGACTTGAAGGCTTGGTAACGCCACGCCGCGACGGCAAAACGATCTATTACAGGCTGGCCGATGACCGTCCGCAAAAGATCATGGAAGTCGTCTATGATATGTTCTGCAAACCGGACAGCGACCGGTAAACACGGCTCAGAGCTGCTCCAGATACGTCAGCAGCCGCGCTTCCGAGGCGAATAGCCCGGTCTTGCGCCCGACCTTGATCTCGGGCGGGGCTTCGCCCGCCAGATCGATCACCGCCGGATGGATATAGCTGTTGCGCGCCACGGTCGGCGTATTGCTCAGCTGTGCGGCAGCGGCTTCGGCCAATTGCTTGATGGTGGCCTGCCCTTTCTCGGCGGCCTCGAAGGCGGCAACGGTGCCCGCCCATGTGCGGAAGGTCTTGGCGGTAAAGTCGTCGCACCCCGATGCTTCGGCGATATAGGCGTTCAATCCGGCTGAGTTCAACTGATGCACCTCGCCCTGCGCATCGGCCCATGTCAGCAGCTCCGCCCCCGGCAGGTCGTTAATTTTCTCCAGCGTTTTGGCCAGCGTCCGGTCATTGATCTGCCGCCGCACCTTCTTGCCGCCCTTGGCCGTATAGCGCAGCCGGATCACATTCCCGTCGAGTTTGACATGGCGCGACCGCAGGGTCAGCGTGCCATAGCTGCCATTCTCACGCGTGTAGTCCGGATTTCCCACCCGCAGCGACGCGCGGTCGATCAGCGTGACGGCGCTGGCCAAGGCAAAGCTGCGCTCGCCTGCCTGCTGATCCAGATCGCGGGCGACAAAGCGGCGCAGGCGCGGCAAGGCATGCGCGAAATCCACCAGGCTCGCGAATTTCGTCTCTGCCTGCGCCTCTGACCGTTTTTCGTGATAGCGATATTGTTTGCGATTGCGGGTGTCGCGCCCCGTGGCCAGCAAATGCCCGTTCGCCAAAGGCGTCATCCACACGTCTTCATAGGCGGGCGGCACCGCCATCGCTTCCAGCCGCGCGCGTTCCTCCCCGCGGGCAATGGTTGTGCCGTCCGGTGCCTTATAGGTAAACCCGCGCCCGCGCCGCTGACGCGAAATGCCGGGGCGGTCATCGCCATAATAGGTCAGCCTCGCGCCGCCCATTTGTCAGGCGGGCTCGACTTCCGACGACAGCTTGAGCACCTCATCCCCGTCGTCTTGCTCGATCAGCAGTGCCGGATCATCATCGGACCCGTTGCGCGTGACTTCGGACCCTTTCAACGTACGGGTCACACTTTTGGTAAAGCGTTCTGTCACCTTGCCACTGGCAGTGCCCTGCCCCCAGTCCCATTTGACCTTGGTGCCCTTGGATATCCCTGACATCGTCGTCCCCCTCCGCACTGTTTGGTGTGAAAGGATAACGACCTATGCCCGAAACGGGTTCCCTCCGGTCAGACCCGCCAGCGCAGCACGCGGGTTTCGATGGCGGCAATCACGGCGCTCACGCAAACCCCAAGCACCGACAGGATCACCACCCCCGCAAACAGACGTTCAAGATCATATAGACTGCCGGCCTCAAGGATATAAGCCCCGATGCCATATTCCGCGCCCAGCATTTCAGCGGCCACCAACAGGATGATTGCAATCGCCAAAGAGATGCGCAGCCCCGACAGGATGCCCGGCATCGCCCCCGGCAGTACGATCTTGCGCACGATCGACCACCACGACAGACCAAAGCTCTGCCCCATGCGGATCAATCCGCGGTCCACATTGTCCACCGCAGCATAGGTCGCCACGACCGTCGGCGTGAATGTCCCAAAGGCGATCAGCGCGTATTTACTGCCCTCGTCAATGCCGAACCAGATCACGAATAACGGCAAAAGCGCGATCTTGGGGATCGGGAACAGCGCCGCAACTAGGGGCACCAGCCCGGCACGCACATAGCTGAACAGCCCGATCATCACCCCGACGCCGACACCAACCAAAGCCCCGAGCGTCGCCCCCACAGCCAAGCGGCTGAGCGAGGGGGCCAGATGTTTGAACAGCATCCCCGATTGCCACAGTTCGACAAAGGTCATCGCCACATCCGAGGGGCGCGGCAACGTCAGGTTAGAGATAAAGCCGCTGCGCGTGCCCCATTCGGCCAACAGGATCAGCAGGACAAAGACCAAGACCCCCATACCCCGTCGTTGCTTGGGGGCAAAACCGCCACCACGAAAGGCCACGGGGCGGCTGTTTGTATGTGCTGCATCAGACATGGATCAACTCCGCATCGGCGGCGGCGGCTTCTTCGCGCATCAGCCCCCACAAATGTTGTTGTTGCGCCTCGAGGGCGGCATCGCCATAGGCACGCTCTGCCAGCGGTGTCGTCAGCTCGACCACTTCGCGGATCTGCCCGGGGCGGCGAGATAGCACCACGATTCTGTGCCCCAGCCGTACGGCCTCTGCCAGATTGTGGGTGACATAGACGGCGGTGAAAGGCTGGCGGGTCCACAGGCTGATCAGATCGTCCATCAACAGCTCGCGCGTCTGGCTGTCCAAGGCGCTCAGCGGTTCGTCCATCAACATCACCGCAGGGTTCACCGCCAAGGCGCGTGCGATGGCCACCCGCTGTTTCATCCCGCCCGACAGCTGTTTGGGCAGGGCATCGGCAAATTCGGTCAGTTTGGTACGGGCCAGCACATCGTCGATGATTTGCGCCCGCGCGGCGGCGTCCAGACCATGATCCTCCAGCACCAGCGCCACATTGCCGCGCACGCTGCGCCAAGGCAGCAAGGCGAAATCCTGAAACACGTAGGTGAGCGGGTTCAGACAGCCGGCTGGGGGCGTGCCCAGTTGCAGCACCTGACCCGAAGTCGGCTGCTCCAGCCCGCCCAGCATCCGCAGCAGGGTCGACTTGCCACAGCCCGAAGGCCCGACGATGCAGACAATCTGCCCTGACGGGATATCAAGGTTGATATCGCGCAGCACTTCGGTCTCGCCATAGGTATGGCTGACCCCCGCTAACCTAAGATCCATGAGAAACGTCCTGAAATATCAAAGGCCGGGCAAAGCCTGCCCGACCTGTCGTTGGTATAGATGGCGCGATCAGGCGCCGATGGTGTCGACGAAAGACGTGTCGATCAACGTCTCAAGCGTGATATCCGCATCCACCAGCCCCTCGGACTGGAACCAGCTCAGCTGGTCACGCACAGAGGCGACGTTCAACGCGGCCCCCTCGTTCAGACGCATGGTGCCGTTGACAATCCCCGGCGTCGCGGCCTCGAGCGTTTTGTCGGTGTAGACATAGTTGTGGATCAGCTTGACCATCTCGGCCACGCCTTCCGCACCGGCGGTCTGTTCGATCATCGCCGCGTTGTAGTCAGCCGCCCCCTTGGCATAGGCCGCAAGGTAATCCTGCGTCTGCTGCTTTTCCTCACGCGCGTTCTTGGTCGAGGTAAAGACCGTGGTGACCTGATAGTCGGGCAGATAATCAGAGACGTTCCCGATGATATGCACGGCACCCGAGCCCGCCAGTGGCTTGGCGATATGGGGCACGATGGACCAGCCATCAATCTGGCCGGTTTTCAGCGCGCCGATGATGGCACCCACCTTCTGCAACGGCTTGAACGACAGCTCGATCCCCTCGGCCTGCGCCATCTTTGACCCCATATAATGGAACGACGATCCCGCCGTGGTCATGCCAAAGCTCTTCCCGTCCAGCATCGCAGGCGCGGTCACACCCGCCTGATAGGCCGCGTCCGAGGCCAGAAACTTCTGCCCGTCAATGCCCTTCTCTTCAGACAAGGCACCGCCGATCACCTTGATCGCACCCTTATCCGCCAGCGACACCAGCCCGCCCGAGATCGCGGTCACGGCATAGTCGACATCCCCGCTGGCAATCGCAACGGCCATCGGCTGCGCGGCCTGAAAGAACTTGAGCTCGACATCCAGACCGGCCTGCTTGAAATACTCGCGCTGATAGGCCACGAATGTGCCGGAATGGCTGGTAAAGCGCAGCGCGCCCAGAGTGATCTTTTTGCCCTGCGCAACAGCCGGTGCAGCAAGCCCGACCGCGGCAGCGGCCCCCATGGTCGCCAATGTCTGGCGGCGGTTGAATGTGGTCATGATATCCTCCCCTTGAATTTGCGCGCACAATGGGTCGTGGCATGACGTAGTGTCAAGCGCACGCCCCCCGAAAACCACCCTCAAGAACGAAGCGTCACCGCCTGCAGCACCCAGCCTCGCCCGCTTCCAAATGGCCCTAAATCCTCGCCGAAGGCTCCCCAGATTGCCAGCGCGCGCGACATTGCCTATATGGGCGTCACCGCTGCATCAGCCCCCTCCCTTTCACAAAAGGCCCGATCCCATGACCTTCGACCGTTCGATCAAAATCGCCCCCTCCATCCTTGCTGCCGACTTTGCCAATTTCGGGGCAGAGTGCGAAGCCATCGAAGCGCAGGGCGCGGACTGGGTACATGTCGATGTAATGGACGGGCATTTCGTCCCGAACATCAGCTTTGGCCCAACCACCTGCGCCGCGATCCGCCCCCATATCAAGGGCGTGATGGACGTGCATCTGATGATCGCACCCGTGGATCCCTACATTGATGCCTTCGCCAAAGCCGGTGCCGATGTGATCACGGCCCATGTCGAAGCAGGCCCCCATATCCACCGCACGCTGCAAGCGATCCGCGGTGCCGGTGCCAAGGCCGGTGTCGCGCTGAACCCCGGCACGCCTGCCGCAGCGGTAGAGCATCTGCTGGACGTTGCCGATCTGGTCTGTGTGATGACCGTGAACCCCGGTTTCGGCGGGCAGAAGTTCATCGACATGAGCGACAAGATCCGCACCCTGCGCGCGATGATCGGCGACCGCCCGGTGCATATCGAAATCGACGGCGGTGTGGACGTCAACACCGCTTCCAGCGTGGCGCAGGCGGGGGCGGATGTGCTGGTCGCAGGCTCCGCGGTGTTCCGTGGCGGGTCTGTCAGCAACCCCGCCCCCTACGGCGAAAACATCCGCGTTATCCGCGCTGCGGCCGAAGGCGTCTACGTCTAAGCGCCAGCCGCACACCAGCGACAAAGGAAAAGGCCGGCCCCCACCACGGGGGACCGGCCTTTTGCTTAACACCGCACAGGGAACAATCAGAAGCCAATCAGGCCAACTGATCCTTGAATGTCTCGATCAGCTTGTGCTTGAGGATCTTGCCCGTGGGGGCCGCAGGCAGGGCCGTTCCGATAATAAACTGGCTGGGGCGCTTATAGCCAGTGAGCCGATCCTTGACGAAGGCCTTCAGGTCTTGCGGGTCCAGCGTATCGCCCTCGGCGATCTGGACGAAGGCCAGCACCTCTTCATCATTGCCGGTGGACCGGCCCACCACGGCGGCCTGAATGACCTGCGGGTGATCGTTGATCGCGGCCTCTACCTCGGGCGGGTAGACGTTGAACCCGCCGTGGATGATCAGCTCTTTCGAGCGGCCCAGGATGTGTAGGTGACCGTGTTCGTCGAACGTCCCCAGATCGCCGGTGCGCAGCCAGCCATCCTGTCCGAGGACTTTGGCGGTTTCCTCGGGGTTCTTGTAGTAGCCCTTCATCACGTGGGCCCCACGGGTCAAGACCTCTCCCTTGCCATTGCTGCCGCCTTCGACGGTATCATCAATCTTGGTCTCGACACCGGGCAAGGACGGACCGACCGAGATATCAGGCGATCCCAGTGGGTTACTGGTGGCCGAGATACCGGCGGTGGATTCCGTCATGCCATAGCCGTTCTGGATCGCGACGCCGTAAAAGGCTTCGGCCTTGCGCTTCCACGTGGGGTCCAGAGGTGCCGCCCCCGAAGATACATAGCGCAGCGTTTCGGAGTTGAGCTGCGTCAGCCCCTGCTCTTTCGTGTATTGCATCAGCAGCGCGTGCATCTGCGGCACGGCCGAGAGGAAATTCACCCCCGTGGTCAGCGCGGTATAAAGCTTTTCAGCCGAGAAACGCGCCTCCAGCCGGATTTCGGCACCGGCGCAGCAGGAGGCGGTCATGACAGAACACAGCCCGAAAACATGGGTCAGGGGCAACACGCCATAGACCACATCGCCCGCATTGATCCCCCGCAGCGTCGCCGAGGCATTGCCACCAAAGCGCACGTTGGCATGGGTCAGCATGACGCCCTTGGGGTCGCCCGTTGTGCCGGTGGTATACAGCAGCACCGCCACATCGCTCAGATCCCCATCGGGGTTGCTGGCGATCGGCGTGGCCAGATGCATCGCGCCAAAGGCACCGGTGATCTCTGCGGCACCCAGCCGTTCCGCATGGGCTGTCGCATCCGGTGAGGCGTGGCAGGTCATCAGCACAGCAGCAGGTGCCGCGTGGTCAATGATCCGCTGGATTTCGCCCGCGCTTTGGCGTGCGTTGACGGGGATGATGACGGCGCCGGCTTTCCACGTGCCAAACACAGTGGCCACGGCGGCGGCACAGTTTTCCGACAGCATCAGCACGCGGTCGTTGGGCTGCACACCGGCATCCTTGAGCGCCTGCGCGATGTCGTCGCTTGCCTTGTCGAACATCTTGTACGTCCAGCGTACCCCTGTGCTGTCGCTCAGCGCGGGCGCGTCCCCGCGTGCGGCCACTTGATCCGCCAGAAATTGCTCTACACGTACCATTATATTCTCTGCCTCCCCGCAGTCTTTCAGAACCCGGTCAGCGCGTCTGGCTGCGGGTTGGGTCAATAGATCGGTGGCCGAGGGTCAGCCGCCGTAATTCGGTGTGCGCTTCTCGAGGAAAGCGGCGATGCCTTCGGCGGCTTCATCTGCGCCGGTGGCATGGGCCATGGCGTCACATTCCGCTTCAAGCTGGTCGGCCTCGGACACGTCATAGCCCTGCGCCACCAGCCCGCGGATCACCCCTTGGGCTTCGCGGGGGCCTGCGGCTAAACGGTCGGCAATCGCCATTGCGGCATCAAACGCGCCGCCCTTGTCGGTGACGGCATTTACCACGCCCAGATCATGCATGCGTTCAACAGTGACGGGCTGCGCCAGCAAGCACATCTCCATCGCGAGCTGCCGCGGCAGCGCACGCGCAAGCGAGGCGGTCAGCCCCCCGTCGGGCACCAGCCCCGCCTTGACGTAAGCAGCGGTGAACTTGGCACCGGCGGCGGCAACGATCAGATCGCAGGCCAGCGCGAAAGACAGCCCCGCGCCCGCGGCACCGCCTTCGACGGCGGCGATCACCGGCACCGGACAGGACCGGATCCCGCGGATCAGGCTGTGCAATTCGTTGATCTTGCCCCGACGTTCATCTTTGGGCATGTCGCGGCGGGCGATCAGGACATTCAGATCGCCGCCCGCGCAAAAGAAATCCCCTTCGGAGGTGAGGATCACGGCACGGATACGCGGCTCGGCGGCCATTTCAATCGCTTGGCCGATGCAAGCGTAAAGCTCGGGCGACAGGGCCCCCCGCTTGTGCGCGTTTCCGTTCCAGATGACGATCCGGTCACCCTTGTCTTCGATCCGAGCGCTCATTTCAGTTTCTCCTGTGGGACGCGCTTGAACACGCCGGTGGATGTAGCAATGACCGTGCCGTCTTCGTGGACGAGTTCAGCGTCGATATACAGCAGGCTGCGGCCACCGCCCTTGATCGTGCCGGTCGCGGTCACGCGCCCGGGCTGCCCCGCGGCCAGAAACTGCGTCGTCAACGAGATCGTGAGGAACGGGTGCTGGCCGGTGGGATCCACGCTCAGCGATCCGGTCATGCCACAGGCGTTATCCAGCAATGTGGCGGCAATACCGCCATGAAGAACCCCATGGCGGTTAAAGTGTTGCGGACCCAGATCAAGAAAGCAGCGCCCGTGGGCCGGATCGGATATGTCGACGACATATCCGACCAGGGTTTGGGTGCCGGTCTCGTCCCGGATCAGCTGGCTTTCATCAGGCTGCTGCAAGGGCAATGAAACGCTCCAGATGGTGGTCTGTGTCACCAAAGCGGTGGTCTGCCATGATGATACGCTTGGCGATATGGGCCAGTTCGTATTCTTGCGTCATGGCGATACCGCCGTGCATCTGGATGCTGTCTTCGGCAACCAGACGGCCCGCGCGACCCAGCAGGTTCTTGGCGGCAGAGATATGCGTCTCGCGCGCTTTGTACTCCGCTTCGAGGTTGCCCGCGGCAACGATCACGGCAGAGCGCGCCTGCTCCATCTCGATCAGCAGGTCGGACATGCGGTGCGCAAGCGCCTGGAACATGCCGATGGGCTTGCCGAACTGCTTGCGGGTCATCAGGTATTCGCGGGTCAGGCGGGTTGCCGTTTCCATCGCACCAAGTGTTTCCGCACAGATCGCGACATTGGCCGCAGCGACACGCGCCTCGATCGCCTTGAACGCCTTGCCCGCTTCACCCAGACGGGCAGAGGCAGGGACGGTCACATCATCCAGCGTGACTTCGGCGGCACGACCACCGGCCAGCAGTGCATAGCCTTGCAGCGTGATGCCCTTGGTATCTGCCGGCACGAGGAACAGCGAGATCCCGTTTTCGTCGCCTGCCTCGCCGCTTTCACGGGCAGAAACGATCAGCATGTCGGCGTTTTCAGCGTTGACCACAACCGCCTTGCGACCATTCAGCACCACGTTGTCGCCATCGACCTTGGCTGTAGAAGTCACCTGGTTCAGGTCATAGCGGCTGGTGGGTTCGCCGTGGGCGAAAGCCACCTGCAACGCGCCACCGATCAGTTCTTCAACGTGGGCCTGCTGGTCGTCATTGCCCAGGTCGGCAATCAGACCGCCGCCCAGAATGGCGGTATCAAGGAAGGGTTCGACCACGCCTGCGCGGCCCAGTTCCTCGAACACGACGGCGATGTCGAAACCAGCGCCGCCAAAGCCGCCCTGATCTTCGGTGAACAGCGCGCCGATGACGCCCAGTTCGGCCAGACCGTTCCAGATATCGGCGGAAAAGCCGGTGTCGCTTTCAAGGATCTTGTTGCGGGCTGCTGTATCGTATTTGTCGCGCAGGAAACGGCGCAGACTGTCTTGCAGCATTTGGCGTTCTTCTGTCAGGTCGAAGTTCATGCTCCACCTCCCATCGTTGTTTTGGCAATGATCTGGCGCTGGATTTCGTTCGAGCCGCCAAAGATCGACAGTTTACGGTTGTTGAAATATTGCGCGGCGACGGGGCCGGCATTCAACGGATCAGGCAGGGCCAGGTTCGACCCTTCGATCGCTTCGGATGCGAATGGCATCGCATAGGCACCAGCGGCACGACGCGCGAGGTCGTTGATTTCCTGACGGATGATCGTGCCTTTGACCTTCAGCATGGACGATTCAACACCCGGTGCCGCGCCCGCTGCCGCCTTTGAGACGATGCGCAGGTTTGTGGTGCTCATCGCCATCAGGTCGATCTCAACCTGTGCCACACGTGCCGCGAAATGCGGGTTCTGCATCAACGGCTTGCCGCCGGACATCTCTGCCTTGGCGATACGTTTGACCGCGGTCAGACCCGCTTGCGAGAACCCGACGCCCGCGATGTTGGTGCGTTCGTGGGTCAGCAGGTACTTGGCGTAGGTCCAGCCTTCGTTCTCTTTGCCGACAAGGTTTTCGACCGGGACTTTCACATCCGAGAACCAGACTTCATTCACCTCGTGGGTGCCGTCGAGCAGGATGATCGGGCGCACTTCGACGCCGGGGGTGTCCATGTCGATCAGCAGGAAGGAAATACCCTCTTGCTGCTTCACCGTCTTGTCGGTGCGCACAAGGCAGAAGATCATGTTCGCGTGCTGACCCAGCGTGGTCCAGGTCTTCTGGCCGTTGACGATGTAGTGCGTGCCTTCGTCGTTCAGAACCGCTTCGGTCTTGAGCGAGGCAAGGTCGGAACCGGCACCCGGTTCGGAATAGCCCTGGCACCACCAGTCTTCGCCCGACAAGATGCGGGGCAGCCAGTAGTCGTTCTGCTCTTGCGAGCCGAATTTTTGCAGCACGGGCGCCAGCATCGACAGGCCAAAAGGCACGATGCGTGGCGCATAGGCGGCGGCAGCTTCTTCTTCGAAAATGTGACGCTGCACCGCGTTCCATTCCGCACCGCCAAATTTCTTGGGCCAGTTCGGGGCCAGCCAGCCTTGGGCGTTCAGGATAGCATGCCACTGTTCCTGACCGTCTTTACCCAGCTCTTCACCCTTGCGGATTTTGTCGCTCATTTCCTTGGGGAGCTTTTCCTCAAGAAAGGCCCGCACTTCGGCGCGGAAAGCCTTTTCTTCGTCGCTATAGCTCAGATCCATTTGTCTTCCTCCGGTTTATACTGTCGGGCATTGCGCCCTTGTTCATTTACTTAGCGGCTTGTTTGTTCAGGTCGTCAAAGTTGCGCCCTTCGGCCACCAGCTGTTTCAGCAGCGGTGCGGGTTCCCAGAACCAGGCGTCTTCCTTGGCGTAGCTTTCGATGTCGGCCAGCAGAGCAGGCAGCCCTTGCAGGTCGGCCCATTTCATCGGGCCACCCCAGTAGCGCGGGAAGCCGTAGCCAAAGAGCAGGACCATATCCACGTCCAAGGGCCGCTTTGCGATGCCCTCGCCCACGACCTTTGCCGCCTCGTTGACCATCGCGGCCATATAGCGGCGGACGATCTCTGCGTCGGTAAAGTCACGTGGGGTGATGTCACGCTCGGCGCGTTCTGCGGCGATCAGCTCGGACACTTCGGGGTTTGGCACCCCACCGCGCGATCCGGCCTCATAGATGTAGTAGCCTTTGCCGGTCTTCTGACCGAAGTTGCCGGCTTCGCAGATCTTGTCGGGGTATGTCGGCACGCGTTCGGCAGGGTGGCGCGTCGCCGCTTTGCGCTTGCGTGTGGCCCAGCCGATATCGAGACCGGCCAGATCGCCCACGGCGAAGGGGCCCATGGCAAAGCCGAAATCCACCAGCGCCTTGTCGATCTGGAACGGCGATGCACCATCAAGCACCATATGATCGGCAGCGGTGCGGTAGGTTGCCAGAATACGGTTGCCGATAAATCCGTCGCAGACACCGGCGCGCACGGAAATCTTGTTCAGCGCCTTGCCAAGGGCAAAGCCCGTGGCGACCACATCGGAGGCGGTCTTTTCGGCGACGACCACTTCGAGCAGCTTCATGATATGCGCAGGCGAGAAGAAGTGCAGCCCGATCACATCCGCAGGGCGCGAGGTGCTGGCCGCGATCTCGTCCACATCCAGATAGGATGTGTTGGACGCCAGAATAGCACCGGGTTTGCACACGGCATCAAGCTTGCCGAACACCTCTTTCTTGACACCCATGTCCTCGAACACGGCTTCGATCACCAGATCAACCGAGGCGAGGCTGTCATAGTTGATCGACACCTCAAGTGCTGTGTTGGTCATCGCGTCGTATTTCATCTGCGTGATCTTGCCACGCTTAAGCGCGCCGGAAAGATTGCCCGCGATGCGACCGCGCGCGGCCTCTGCGGCGTCTTCCTTCATCTCGATCAGCACGACGTTGAAGCCTGCCAACAGCGCAGCCGTGGCGATGCCTGCGCCCATCGTGCCGCCGCCGATGATGCCGATGGATTGCAACGCGCGGGGTTCGACGCCTTTCAGTTCCGGCAGGTTGCCTACCGCACGCTCAGAGAAGAACGCGTGGATCATGCCCTGACGCTGGTCTGTCTCCATCAACTCCATGAAAATCTTGCGCTCGGCCAGCATGCCTTCGTCAAAGGGCAGCTCTGCCGCGGCCTGAACCGCGCGGACCGCCTGCGCCGGAGAGATTTGCCCCCGCCCCTTTTTCAGCGTCCCGTCATAGGCCGCATCCCAGTCGATCGGCGCGGGTGCGGCCATCTCGCTGACGGGGCGGCGCGGTGCGTTGGTGGCGATCAGGTTCTCGGCATAGGCGACGCCCACATCCTCGGGGTCGCCCTCGGTGACCTGATCGACAATGCCAAGGCTTTCGGCTTCGGCCGCTTTGACCTGACGGCCAGAGGTGATCAGATCAAGCGAGGGGTCCACACCGATCAGACGCGGCAAACGCTGGGTCGCACCGGCACCGGGGATCAGGCCCAGATGTACCTCGGGCAGGCCCACTTTGGCCGACGGCTGCGCTACGCGGTAATGCGCCGACAGCGCGATCTCGAGCCCGCCGCCCAAGGACACACCATGCATGGAGGCGACAACGATCAGCGGAGAATCCTCGATCCGTTTGCACACATCGGGCAGGAAAGGTTCCAGCGGCGTTTTGCCGAATTCGGTGATATCCGCACCGGCGATAAAGGCGCGGCCCTCGCCGACGATAACCACGGCCTTGACGCCGTCATCGGCCTCGGCCTGCGCCATACCGGCCACCAGACCTTCACGAACAGCATGGGACAACGCATTGACCGGGGGGTTCTTGATCCGCAGTACGGCCACGTCGCCTTTGCGGGTATATCCAATCTTGTCAGTCATTTAGCATATTCCTTGGTCTAGTCTTGTTTCAGTCCCGGCGGCTGAGCGCGGGGGTGCGCCCGGTGCGCTGTTCAAGCGCGCGCACCAGTTCACGCAACGCGGGGCCGACCTCTTGCACGATACGGGAATCGGGCAAGTCATGTGGCATGGCCCCGGCGGTGAACGATACCGGTTCGCCGAACTCTTCGGCAAAATAGGGGACACTTACGGCGTTGATCGTACTGGCATATCGTGTGCCCTCCGACGCGTAGGCGAACCCTTGTTCTATCAATTGCGAATATCCCTCCGCCCGGAACCTTCGCATATCCGCTTCGGGCGTCAACTGCTCAAAGCGCTCTTCGCCAAGTGACGCCACGACGGCCATGCCTGACGACGATCCGAACACGGGAATCCGGTGCCCCGGCTCCAGCCAGATGGTCGAAGCGTTCTGTGGCCGCCATGTGCGCACCAGCATCATTTTCTCGTCGTCGCGCACGGCGACCAGCAATAGCGTGCCCGTTTTATCGGCCAGCTCTTGCATGGCGTCGGACACCAAATCCAGAAAGTTCACCGCCACCGATGCGACAGAGCCAAGCGCGATAGCCGACGGCCCCAGCCGAAAGCGGTCATTGCGCCCGCCGTGGCTGAGGTAGCCCAATTCGCACAGCGTATAGGTCAGCCGCGACACCGTAGGCTTGGGCAGCCCCGTCCGGTCGGCAATCTGCGCGTGGGTCAGCCCGCTGTCACTGGCGCGAAAGGCCCGCAATACAGCAAGCCCCCGCGCCAAAGTGTTGGCAAACTTCCTGTCTGTGGGGTCCCCACTCATCGCGCCGCCATAGGAATAAGCAGCGAGATCATCGGGAAGGACATGATCAGCACCAACACGATCACGTCAACGCTGAGGAAGCGCGTGATACCGGCAAAGATCTTGTCGATCGGAGCCTCTTTGCCCACCACATTGGCGATGACAAAGACGTTCAACCCGACAGGCGGCGTGATCAGCCCGATTTCCAGCAGCTTAATCACCACAACACCGAACCAGATCAGGTTCATGTCATAGCTTTCCACCAGCGGGATCATCAGCGGCAGGGTCAGAACCATGATGCCGATGGGATCAAGGAACATGCCAAGCAGCAGATAGATCGCGGCAATCGCCAGCAGCAGGACCACGACGGACAGCTCTGCCTCGGCCACGACGTTCACAATCATCGGGGCAACGTTGGTCAGGGCGATAAAGGCCACAAAAATCTTGGCCCCTGCCGCGATAAAGAAGATCGCTGCGGTCTGGATGCACGTCTCTTTCACCGCGTCCCACAGGCCCTGCAAGGTCAGCTTGCGCTGCGCAAAACCGATCAGCGTCGCCGCGACCACGCAGACAGCCGCCGCTTCGGTCGCCGTAAAGATACCGCCGTAGATACCGCCGATGATCAACACGAACAGCATGACCGCAGGCCAGCTTTCAGCCGCCGCCGCAAAGCGTTCTTTGGCGGAGTAGCGTGTCGCTGTCGAAGGGGCGATTTCGGGCGAACGCCAGACCCAGACGGCAATCACGAGGATAAAGCCCGCCAGCGTCAGCAGCCCCGGCAAAACACCCGCGAGGAACAGCGACGAAATCGAGGTCTCGGTGAAGATACCGTAGATGATGAACAGAACCGACGGCGGGATCAGCGACCCCAGCGTGCCCCCTGCCGCGACCGACGCTGTTGCCAGACGCGGGTCATAGCCCATGCGCAGCATCTCGGGCGTACAGATTTTCCCCATGGTCGAGGCACAGGCGATAGAACTGCCGGTAATGGCCGAAAACCCGCCACAGCCCATGACGCTTGCCATGGCAACACCGCCGGGCAGACGCGTCAGCCAAACCTTGGCCGCGTGGTAGATCTTGGTCGTGATATCCGCGCGATAGGCAATGTGCCCAAGGGCGACAAACAGCGGTATCATCGATAGATCGTAGGAGTGTATCAGGTCAAAGGAGTTCGAGAACACCATCGACGTTGTGGCACGGATGGCACGTTCGGGCATGAAAGTGCCGGTGCGGAAGGCAAAGATAAAGAAGGTCGCAATCGTCGCGACGCTGGCCAGCGCAAAGGCAATCGGCACACGCAGCGCCAACAGGATCAGAACGGCAGCAAAGGCAATCAGCCCGATGGTCGACGCATCCATTACAGCACCTCTTTTTCGGCAACGAGCTCGATTGTGTGGTTTTCTTCGTCCGAGACGATGCCCCCGGACAGGATGGTCCGCACATCGCGGATCGCCAATTCCGCCAGACGCAGCCAGCAGGCGGCGATACCGACCACAAACAACAGACGTCCGGGCCATTTGGGCAGGTTCAGGTCACCGTAGAAAAAGCTGCCCTTTTCCCAAACGCTCAGGAATTCGCGGCCGCCGGAATAGATCAGACCGCCCAAGGCGATCATCCCCATGACCGACCCCAGCACAATAAGCCAGGACCGGAGTTTGGGCCCGAACCGGTCGGACACAAAAGCCACACTAACGTGAGCGCGGTTTGCGGTCGCTGCCGCAAGGGGCAGGAGGATGGCCGCAACCATCAGCTCCCGCACCAAAGTAACGCTATCGGGTACGCTAGATGCGAAGACGGCGCGTGCGACCACGTTGGACGTGATCAAGATCCCCAAAAGGATGACCGCAGCCGCGCCCAACCCCAACAGGATTTTCTCAAGTGGTACCAACATGGTCCCTGCTCCTCCCAAAGCTTGTGTTTAGTTGTTGTCAGCTGCCCAAGGGTAACCGTTCTCGTCGCGCTCTTGCGTGTATTTAGCGATCAGCGCCTTGTAGTCTTCCAGCAGTTGCTCGCCCGGCAGACCGGTGCGGTTGGCTGTCTCGACCCACTCGGCCAGATACTTCTCGCCGCCTTCGACCAGCTTGGCGCGCTCTTCCGCGGGCAGTTCGAACACTTCGACGCCTTGCTCTTTCATCGCGGCAATGGCGTTGTCGTTCGCGGTTGTGATCATGCGGCCGAATTCATCGGACAGATCAGCACCGGTTTCCAGCAGCACAGCTTGCTGATCTTCGGACAGCGCATCGAACATGTCTTTGTTCATGAAGATGCCGACGCCGCCAACCTGGCCCCAGTTCAACAGGGTGTAGTTGTCCATGACTTCGGCCTGCTTCAGCGCGGCAACAGCGTAGGAATACCCTTGGCTACAATCGATCAGACCGGTGTCGAGCCCTTGGTACGCGTCATAGATCGACATGTTGACCATGTTCGCGCCTTCGTCACCAAAGACCTTACCATAGGCCCCTGTGCCGCGTACTTTCTTGCCGGCGATATCGGCAACCGAACGGATCGCGTCGCCCTTACAGCCGATGTTCACCTGGCTGGTGGTCCATGTCCCGATATACACGAGGTTCTTGTCAGCCAGATTTTCCGCAATCGCGGGGTTCGACCGCATCAGCTCGTCCGTGGCGCGCATACCGACCCAGGCGTCCGGGTTGTTTACGGGCAGATCGGCGATGCCATAGGCGGCCATTTCCTGCGGGTAATACACCGCGATCACCGACCCCATATCCGCCACACCGTCACCGATGGACTGTACGGCCGCATTCGCCTTGAACAGCGCGCCGCCCCACTGGATGTCGAGGCGCAGATCGTTTTCCGACCGCTCTGCAACCTGATCGGCGAACCACTGCAACGCGTCTGCACGGGCACCGCGATTCGGGCCTGCTTCGCCGTGGATCAACACAGTTTCAGCACCGGCAACGGAAGCAGCCACAGTCATTGCAGCAGCGAAAGATAGGTTTTTCAAAAAGGACATGTAATTCCCTCCCAAGAATTGTTTTACCATGCGAAACATCGTTTCACTATGTCTCGGGCGCACACTAGGGAGGGGATATGGAACGTGCAAGCGAAACTTAAAGCGGCGCCGGAATACCGACGCCGCTTTATATTTACCCATTATTTATCAATTACTTAAGTCAGATCACGACTTCTCGCGGCGGTACATGAAGCAGCGCCCCTCCACAGCTTCAGGTGGTAAGGGGATTTCGATCAAATTGTCGAAATACATCCGGTCACTGGACACCATGATGCCCCCGACGGCCAATAACGGTTCGACCAAGGGCGAGATTTCACGCGCGAAAGCATCGTTTTTTGCAAGGTTATGCCCGCCAAGATCCGCGTGAATCAGCGCCGCATTCGCGCCAAAGCGCGCCCGCGCGGCAGGCAGGGTTTCGTGCACATCCCCCAGGATCAGCTGATGGTCCTCGGGCGTGCTATCGGGATTCGATGCAACCGCGCGCTCAAACACAAAGATATCGCGGTCAGGCATCGTTTCACGGATGTGGTGAAAGGTACGGCCATTGCCCAATCCCAGCTCGAACACCGGCCCCGTCATTGTCTGCGTCAGGGCGGCGGCATGGTCGATACACGCACGCTGTGACACCATACGGTTGATAAATATGTCCAAGCGGCTCATCGCGGTTCTCCTTCGGGTTGGGTCGTACTGATGCAACATGGGGACGCCGCCGCCCTTTGTGTACCGCTGACGCTTGGTTTTTGCGCTGCCCCCTAGACGCTTGGGTGTTTATCGGCTTCACTCGATAGGTAATGATCGCTCTGACCCGCTTGGGATGACAATGGCCCCCCTTCTTGAAGTAAATGATCTATCGATCGGTTTCGGCAACGGCCCGTCGGTCGTGGACGGCGTCAGCTTTGCGTTGAACGCGGGCGAGACCCTCGCGCTGGTGGGCGAAAGCGGGTCCGGCAAAACGCTGTCCTGCCGGTCGGTTTTGCGCCTGCTGCCCGATGCGGCACAGATGCGCGGCGGGTCGATCCGGTTCAACGGGGCCGAGGGTGCCGTCAACCTGCTGTCCCTCCCCGAAAAGAAGATGCGCGCCATTCGGGGGGATCGCATCTCGATGATCTTTCAAGAGCCCATGCGGTCGCTATCGCCGCTGCACCGGCTTGGGGATCAGGTCGCCGAAGTGCTGCGTTTGCACCGCAATATGGGACGAAGGGCGGCCAAACGTGCCGTGCTCGAACAGTTTGAGAAGGTCGGTTTTGTCGATCCCCTGCGCGCCTGGAAAAGCTATCCGTTCGAGATGTCCGGCGGGATGCGCCAACGCGCGATGATCGCCATGGCCATGGTCGCCAAGCCCGAGCTGTTGATCGCGGACGAACCGACGACCGCCTTGGATGTGACGACACAGGCACAGGTGCTCGGGCTGATCCGGTCGCTTCAGGCAGAAACCGGTATGGGCGTAATCCTTGTGACCCATGATCTGGGCGTCGTGGCGAATATGGCGCAGCGTGTCGTGGTGATGAACAAGGGCCGCGTGATGGAACGGGGCGATGCGCAAGAGGTGTTGGGCAGCCCTGCCCACCCCTACACCGCCAAGCTTTTCGCTGCCGCCCCGATGATCCCCGCCGTGGCCGCCCCTGCCCCCGCTTCCACGAAGCCCGCAGACGATGTGATCCTTGATCTGCGCGACGTGTCCAAGACCTATACCATGCGGGCGGGCGGCTGGCGCAAGCCGGTGTCCGTATCCGCCTGCCAGCACGTTGACCTGCACCTGCCCCGTGGCAAGACGCTGGCGATTGTCGGCGAAAGCGGATCGGGCAAGACCACCTGCGCCCGCATCGCCATGGGGGCCGAACGTCCCGATGCCGGCGGCGAAGTGCTATTTCGCCCCGACCCCGCCGCCGCACCGCTGGCCGTGCATGATCTGTCGCCCACTGAACGCACCGCATTTCAACGGCAAGCGCAGATGGTGTTTCAAGACCCGTATTCCTCGCTCAGCCCGCGGATGCGCGTGCAGCAAGCCCTGACCGAACCGATGGAGGTGCACAACATCGGCACAGCCCGCGACCGCCGTGAAAAGGCGGCCGAAATGCTGCGGTGGGTCGGATTGAACCCTGATATGCTTGGCCGTTTCCCGCATGCGTTTTCAGGCGGCCAGCGCCAACGGCTGTCCATTGCCCGCACGCTGACGCTCGATCCGAAGCTGCTGATCTGCGACGAACCCACCTCGGCGCTGGATGTCTCGGTCCAAGAGCAAATTCTGACCCTGCTCGAAGACATCCGCGACCGCGCCAACCTGAGCTATCTGTTCATCAGCCACGATCTGGCGGTCGTTGCCCGCATCGCGGACGAGGTCGCGGTCATGCGCGCTGGCGTGATCGTCGAACAGGCCCCGCCCGACACGTTGTTCTACAATCCGCAACACCCCTACACCCGCGCCTTGATCGCGGCACAGCCCGAACCCGACATCAGCCGGCCCATCGATCTTGATCTGGTCGCCAAGGGCGCGGGTTCTCCCACGCTCTGGCCCGAACAGTTCCGCTTTGAAGGCCATCACGCCCCCGCCCTGCGAGAGCTTGAGCCCGGCCATAAGGTACGTTGTCATGCGTAAGTTCCTCCTTGCCCTCGCCGCGACCCTCAGCTTTGCGCCCCTTGCCGCGCATAGCGACGGCCCCGTGCTGCAAGAAAGCAGCTTTTGGGCGCAAGAGGTCAACGCCGGCAGCCTGCCCCACGTGCAGGACCGCATCCCGTCAGAGCCTCTGGTCGTCGACCTCGAAGCCAAGGGCCGCAGCTTTGGGCGTCAGGGCGGTACGCTACGCACGTTGATCTCGCGCACCAAAGACGTGCGGCAGATGGTCGTTTACGGCTATGCGCGGCTGGTGGGGTATCAGCCTGACTACACGCTTGCCCCCGATATCCTCGCCGCGGTGGACGTGGAAGAAGGGCGCAAATTCACGCTACACCTGCGCCCCGGTCACCGCTGGTCGGACGGCATGCCCTTTACCTCGGATGATTTCCGCTACTGGTGGGAAAATGTAGCGAACGACCCTGACATCACCCCCAGCGGGCCGCCGGATTTCATGATCGTGGACAACCGCCTGGGAAAGGTCACATTCCCCGATGAACATACGGTCGTGTTCGAATGGCAGATCCCCAATCCGAATTTTCTGCCGCTGTTGGCGCAAGCAAGCCCGCCGTTCATCTATCGCCCCGCCCACTACCTGTCGCAGTTCCATAAGAAGTTCGCCGATCCCGATGCGCTGGTCGAAAAGGTCAAAGCCGCGCGGGTCAAAAGCTGGGCCGCGCTACACAACAAGCGCGACAATATGTACAAGTTCGACAACCCCGCGCTGCCGACCCTGCAGCCGTGGATCAACTCCTCGGACAAGGACAGCTCGCGCAAGCTCTTTGTGCGTAACCCCTATTTCCACCGTATCGACAGCCGGGGCGTGCAGCTGCCCTATATCGATGTGGTGCAGATGACCGTGGTCGGTGGTGGGCTGATCGCGGCCAAGGCCAACGCGGGCGAGGTCGACCTGCAGGCGCGCGGGCTCGATTTCCCCGATGTCGCGATCCTCAAGAAAGGCGAGGCGGACGGCGGCAAATACCGCACCCTGCTTTGGGCCAACGGTGCCGCCAGCCAGATCGCCATCTATCCCAACCTGAATTTCGCCGACCCCGTGTGGCGCGAGGTCATGCGCGACGTGCGTTTTCGCCGCGCCCTGAGCCTCGGCATCGATCGACGCATGATCAACCGCGCGCTCTATTTCGGCCTCGCCAGCGAAGGCGGCATGTCCGCCCTGTCGCAAAGCGCGCTTTACAACGACGACAACACACATGCGTGGTCCATGATGAACCTCGCCCATGCCAACGCGCTGTTGGATGATATGGGTCTGACCGACCGCACCCCCGCAGGGCTCCGCAAGCTTCCCGATGGCCGCCCGATGGAATTCGTGATCGAAACCGCCGGCGAACGCAGCGAGGAAGAAAACGCGCTGGCGATCATCGCGGACACGTGGCGTGATCTGGGCATCCGCCTGATCATGCGCCCGCTGGACCGCGATATCCTGCGCAACCGGATCTATGCGGGGCGGACCATGGCCTCGGTCTGGTTCGGCTGGGACAACGGGCTTCCGGGGCCGTCGACCTCTCCTTCCTATCTGGCGCCGACCAATCAGGAATTCTTTGCCTGGCCGATGTGGGGACAATACTACCAAACAGTCGGACAGGCCGGGTCGCCCCCTGATATGCAGCCCGCGAAACGGCTGATGCTGCTGGCGAATGACTGGAACCACACCGACGACCCACAGGTGCGCAAAGACATCTGGAAGCGGATGTTCGCCATCCACGCCGAACAGCAATTCGCCATCGGCGTGCTGGCCGAGGCCCCGCAACCCGTCGTCGTCTCAAACGATCTGATGAATGTACCGGAGCATGGAATCTGGGCCTTTGATCCCGGCGCGCATTTCGGCATTCACCGCATCGACGAATTCTACTTCCAAGACCCCCATGTGCAGGTAAGCCGATGATCTTCCTCCGATACGCCGTGTGGCGTTTCATCACCATGCTACTGACCCTCTGGGTGGTCTCGCTTCTGGTCTTCGTCATCATCAATCTGCCCCCCGGCGACTATCTGTCGAACCAGATCGCCGAGTTGCGCGCCACGGGTCAGGCCGAAGGCGTCGCCAAGGCCGAGTTTCTGCGCCACGAATACGCGCTGGATGAACCGATCTGGAAGCAATACCTGATCTGGGTCGGCATGGTGCCGGGGCCGCAGGGGTTTGCCGGCTTGATCCAAGGTAATTTCGGCTGGTCGTTCGAGTTTGACCGCCCCGTGGGCGAAATCGTCGGCGATGCGCTATGGATGACGGTGCTGGTCAATCTCGCCGCGGTATTATTCGTTTATCTTATCGCCTTGCCGCTTGGGGTGCTCGCCGCAGCCAAATCCGAGACCTGGGTCGATTATACCGCCGGCTTTCTGGGCTACCTCGGGCTCGCGACACCGAACTTCCTGCTGGCACTGATCCTGTTTTACTATGGCCATAAATACTTTGACCTGCCGATTGGCGGGCTTATGGCCCCCGAGCTTGAGGGCCAGCCCATGTCTTGGGAGAAAGTACGCTCGGTCCTGCTGCACCTGATCGTTCCGACCTTTGTGATCGGCACCGCCGGTGCCGCCGCGATGATGCAGCGGTTACGAGCGAATATGCTCGACGAGCTTGATAAACCCTATGTGGAAACCGCCAAGGCCAAGGGTATGGGCCCCGCGCGTCTGCTGTCGAAATACCCGTTGCGCGTGGCTTTCAACCCCTTTGTCGCGGATATCGGGAACCTGCTGCCTGCGATGGTGTCGGGCTCTGTGCTGGTATCGGTGGTGCTGGGCCTGCAAACCATCGGGCCCTATCTGCTGGTGGCGCTGAAGTCCCAAGACCAGTTCCTCGCGGCGTTCATCCTGATGTTCGTGGCCCTGCTGACGCTGATCGGCACGATGATCTCTGACATGCTGCTGGTCCTGCTTGATCCGCGCATCCGTTACGGGGCACGCAGCTCATGAGCATCCAGCCGGACAACCGCTTTGTCGACACCACCCCCTGGACCGACGACGCCGATCTTTCCGCGCCTGAGCGGGCCGAGATGGACGCCTCTGTCGCGCGGCTCATGTGGCGCAAGTTCCGGCGGCACAAGCTGGCGCTGGTATCCGGGCTGTTTCTGGCCTTCTGCTATCTGATCCTGCCAGTGGCGGGGTTCATCGCGCCCTACACACCAAACGAGCGCAACGCCGAACACATCTACGCGCCCCCCCAAAGCATCAACCTTTGGCACGAGGGCAGTTTCATCGGCCCCTTCGTCTACGAAACGACGGGCACTGCGGATCTGGTGAATTTCCGCTGGGTCTACGACACCGATACCAGCAACCCGCGCAAGATTGAGTATTTTTGTAAGGGTGAAACCTACCACCTCTTTGCTGTCATCCCCAGCGACACCCACCTATTCTGCGCGCCTGACGGGGCGACGGTGTTTCTCTGGGGATCGGATCGGTTGGGGCGCGATGTGTTCAGCCGCATCCTCTATGGCGCGCAGCTGTCCTTGACGGTGGGGTTGATCGGCATCACGGTCAGCTTTGTGCTGGGGATTTTCTTTGGATCGCTGGCCGGTTACTTCGGCGGCAAGACCGACTGGCTGGTCAACCGCGCGATCGAGATCTTGCGGTCCTTGCCAGAGCTCCCGCTCTGGCTGGCACTTTCGGCGGCGGTGCCGTCGAACTGGGGGCCGGTGTCGGTGTTCTTTATCATCTCGATCATCCTCGGGATTCTGGACTGGCCCGGCCTGGCGCGGGCGGTGCGGTCAAAATTCCTGAGCCTGCGTGAAGAGGAATACGTCAAAGCGGCGGAGATGATGGGCGCGTCGCCCGCACGGGTGATCCGCAAACACCTGTTGCCGAATTTCATGTCGCATCTGATCGCCAGCGCGACCCTATCGATCCCGGCGATGATCCTTGGGGAAACCGCGCTGAGCTTCCTCGGGTTGGGCCTACGCGCACCCGCGGTCAGCTGGGGCGTCATGCTGAATGACGCGCAAAATCTGGCGAGCATCGAAATCTACTGGTGGACCGCCATTCCCATGCTGCCGATCATCGTCGTGGTGCTGGCGTTCAACTTCCTGGGCGATGGTCTGCGCGCAAGTCTTGATCCGTATAAATCCTGACCCACTGGGGCCTTCAGTTCCAAATGGTCTAAATCCCGGGGGGGGGTGCGGGGGGCTGGCCCCCCGCTGCGCCGGGTTAGTACCAGTCGCCCATTTTGACTTCGATCCCCTCACCGACCATGGCGGCAAAGGCGGCGGGGTCTTGCGTGCCGTCGTCGCGCCCACGGTAATGGTAGGGGTAGACGAAGGAGGGTTTGAACGTCGACACCGCAGCCGCGGCCGAGGTCGCGTCCATGGTAAACGGCAGGTTCATACAGACAAACGCCAGATCGATATTCTCTAGCGCCAGCATCTCCGGCGTCGCTTCGGTATCGCCAGAGATATACACGCGGAAATCGCTGAGGTTCACGATATAGCCGTTGTCACGCCCCTGCGGGTGGAACTGCTTGCGTTCTTCGGTGGTGTTATAGGCGGGGATCGCCTCGATCGAGACCTCGTTGAACATCGCCTGCTCGCCATTGGCCAGTGCATTCGCCTTGGCCTTCAGTGCTTCGGGCAGCATGTCGTAGACCGCAGGATTGGTAAGGATCTGCGTGTTTTCGCCCACCACACCGGCCAGTGTTTCGGCGTTATAGTGATCGCCGTGCTCGTGCGTGATCAGGATCAGATCGGGGGTGGCGAAATCGCTGTAGTTGGCGACCTCGCCCACGGGATCGCAATAGATCACGCCGGCTGGCGTCTCCATCACAAAGGACGCGTGGTCGATGGGGTGCACTTTGACCTCGCCGCCGGTCATGGGGAACATATTACCGCCGTGAGCCGCGGCTTGCGCGGCATAAGGCAGTAGCGTCACAACCCCGGCGGTGGCGACGGTGGTCGTCAGGAATTGGCGTCTGGACTGTTTCATGGGAATTCTCCTGTTGCAGGTGAAGATGATGCTAGCGCCCGCCGCCGCCGTTTCAATGTCACAACTGCGCGAGACGCGGCTATCGGTCGTCCCCGCCCGGTTCCGGGCCGGTTTGTGCCTCTTCTTCCAGCGATGCCTGCGCCGCTGCGGTCACCGCATCGCGTTCCTCGTCGCTCAGGTCTTTGACCTTACCGTCGGCCAGACGCACAGTGACCTCCCGATGGGCAAAACGGATTCCTTCGCGCTCAAACAAGGCTCGGATTTCCTCATAGACCTTCTTGCGCACCAGCCATTGATCCCCGGGTTTGGTCATGAACTTGACCCGGATGATCATGGCGGAATCCTGCATTTCAATCACGCCCTGCGATTTCAGCGGCTGGATAAAGTTGTCGCCGATCACCGGATCATCCAGCAGCGCGATGCCAAGTTTTTTGATCAGCTTGCGAACGCGTTCGACATCGGTGTCATAGGTCACCCGCAACGGCAGCTTCATGATCACCCAGTCGCGGCTGTAGTTGGTCATCACCTGCAGCTCGCCAAAGGGAATAGTGTGCAGCGCGCCCAGATGGTGGCGCAGCTGGAACGACCGGACCGAGATTTTCTCGACCGTGCCCTTCACGCCGCCCACATCAAGGTATTCCCCCTTGCGGAAGGCATCGTCGAACAGAAAGAACGCGCCGGCAAAGATATCGCGCACCAGTGCCTGACTGCCAAAGCCGACGGCAACACCGACGATCCCCGCACCGGCGAACAGCGGGCCGACATTGATCCCGAATTCCATCAACACGATGAGGGCGATGGTCACGATCAGAACGATCAGGACAAAGTTGCGAAACAGCGGCAGCAGCGTTGCCAATCGGCTGGCAGAGGATGCGCCGCTGCCTTCGTCGCCCAGTTCCGCCTCGGGCTGGTCGGCGGTTTCGGCCTCGATCTTGCTGTCGATCCAGATGCGGAAGGCGTGATAGACGACGTAGCCGATAAACAGGATCACCATCACGTCCAGCAGCTTGTCCGCGTGGCTTTCGACCATCAACGTTGCCTCTGTGTCCCAGATATAGAAGAACGCATAGGCCCCCGTAACAAAGGCGAGGATACCGGCCACGCGCCGCGCCAGACCTTCAAAGCTGGTGAGACTTTGGCGTGGCACCATTGCCGCCTGTCGGTCAGCCTCGTCCAGCGACATGGTATCATCCGCTTGCGCAGTGCCGGCGGCCTCGGGCGCATCCTCGTCCAGGGCGGCATCAGCGCGCTTCTCGCGGCGCAGCTCGTTCAGGCGGCGCATCATGCGCGCGCGGGCAAAGCCGCGTTCGATGGCATAGTTGATCACACCGTAGACCACGATGATCGACACCAGAATACCATAGGCCCCCGCGATCAGAGGCACGGAGCTTGGGTTCTCGAGCACCAGATCATAGGTCAGTTCGAACCAGGCAAAAATCGCATAGGCCACCACCAGCGGTGCCCAGGCTCGCGACATAAATCGCCCCACGGCGCTGTATTCCGACGCGGGCTTGCCCTGCCGCAGCGCGTTTGAAATGGGGCGGCGGTTGACCCAGATCATCAGAATATTCGCCACGACGATCGCCGCCGACATCAGGGAGGCGATGAAAGCATAGACATCATAATTCAGCCCCAGTTCAGCGATCCAGATACCGAACAGGATCGCGACGGTATCAAGGCTTGCCATCATCCACAGCCAGCGGTGCAGCCGTTTGGCGTCGCGGTCGCTGAACACGGGGATGCGGTATTGCGACAGGAAGGGTGACAGGATCATCCGCCACAGGCCCGCGGCCACGCGACAGACGAAATAGCCGATGTTGATCAGCGTGACAGTGAACTGGATCGCCGTGTCTTCAAGCGGTCCAAACAACAGCGCGCCCAGAATATAGGCCACCACCATCGACACCAGAACGCCGATGATCCCCATGAAGAACCGAAACACCAGAAACGGCATCTTTTCGGTATAGCCAACGGGGTTCGCCTGCACTTTGGCGGTGACGAAGCCGCGTGCCATTCGCTTGCCGAACAGCTCTACCTCGACCACGGCCCCGACGGCAAACAGCGCGAGCGCCACCAGCAGCGTCTCACCAAAGGCCCAAAGCGTGCCATCCGGGCTGGCGGCCCGCAGGATATAGATCACCTCGTTGATCGCGTCGGGCAACTGAACGATGCGTTCGATCAAGGCAGTGCGGAACTGGTTGCCCCGTTCTTGCAGGTGCATCAGCGCAGAGGTTTCCTTGGCCAGCGCCGCCTCTTGCCGGTCGCCCTCGGTCGCTTGGGCAGATGCGGGCTGGTTCAACAACTGGCCCGCGCTATCGACGACCACCACGCTCACCCCGCTTTCAGCGGCTTGTCTGATGACCTCTTGCAGACGTGCGGCGTCGCCTTCCGCACCGCTGACGGCAGTTTCCTGCGCTGTTGGCAAAAGGGACAGAACCCCTTGCGCCGTCGCGGCGTTGGCAAAGGGCAAGACCCACAGCGACAAAAGAAGGGTGAAGATGAAATGCCGCATATGTCCTCGCTCATGGCCTTGGGGCGCAGTCCCAGAACGCTAAGCCACCCCCCGTGCCATTGCAATCTTAACCCCCCGGCCCCACCTACTCCCCCTGACGATGAACCGCGAAGGACGCCGAATATGACACGCGCCGCATCTTCCCACGGGCTTGGCCCGCTCAAACGCCGGTTTTCGCAGCCTATTCAAGGGCGCCGACGGCGGAAGGAGCTGAAATGCATGACATGTTCACCATAGATGCCTAAGGTATTCCTATTGGGCTGTTCGACCGGCAGACCAAGGTGATGTGAGTGTATTCGGTTTCTGGGTGCATCGGGCGGGACGGGTTCACCTGCCTTCGACAATAAACGCTTTCTAGCCGCCAGACTGATAGGTGCGGCCAAGGATATTTGACTAAGTTAGGATCGGCCCATGCGCCAAACGGTCTCGAACAACGCCCGCAATGGCAAACCAGCGCGGCGGGTGCTTTTCTATAGCCACGACACCTTTGGATTGGGCCACTTACGGCGGTCGCGCGCACTGGCTGCCGCCTTGATGGACGGCGACGAAGATGCCTCGGCCATCATCCTGACCGGATCGCCCGTCGCGGGGCGTTTCACCTTTCCCAAAGGCGTCGACCACATCCGCCTTCCGGGCGTGACGAAGCTTGCCGACGGCAGCTATGTGGCGCAAACGCTTGGCCTTGATATCGACGAGGTTACCTCCCTGCGGGCCGGTCTGATCCGCACCGCGATCGAGGAATACACCCCCGATCTGCTGATCGTGGATAAAGAGCCGACGGGCTTTCGCGGGGAACTGCTGCCCAGCCTTGACTGGCTGCGCGAGAATGGCACCACCAAAGTCGTGCTGGGCCTGCGCGACGTGCTGGACGAACCCGAGGTGCTGGCCGCCGAATGGGAACGCAAGGGCGCGGTTGAGGCGACCGAGAAATACTATGACGAGATTTGGGTCTACGGCATGCGAGATGTCTATGACCCGACCAAGGGGCTGCCCCTGTCGCAGGCGGCCCACGACCGGATGCATTGGACCGGCTACCTGCGCCGCGAGGCCCCGGACGAAACACCCCCCGCCGAAGAGCCCTATGTGCTGATTACCCCCGGCGGCGGCGGGGACGGTGCCGCGATGGTGTCGCTGGTGCTGGACGCCTACGAGCAAGACCCCGACCTGACGCCAAATGCCAAGCTGATCTACGGCCCCTTCCTGTCCGGCGACGTCCGCGACGCCTTTGACGCGCGGGTGGCCAAGCTGGGCGGACGGGTGACCGCGCTTGGCTTTGATAGCCGGATCGAACAGCTTTATGTCGGGGCTGAGGGCGTGGTTTGCATGGGCGGTTACAACACCTTCTGCGAGGTGCTGTCTTTTGACAAACGCGCCGTCATCGTGCCGCGCACCGTGCCCCGATTGGAACAATGGATCCGTGCCAGCCGCGCCGAAGAGCTTGGGCTTGTCCGAATGCTGGAAGAAACCCGTGATGGCATGACGCCGCAGGCGATGATCGCCGCAATCCGCAACTTGCCGCATCAGAACAAACCCTCGCAAGCCGGTGCAGACGGGCTGCTGGACGGGCTTGACGTGGTGGTTGAACGGGGCCGCGCCCTGATGGGCGGTGGCGCATGACCGACACCCCTGCCCCCCTCGCCCC
>Ga0208182_1000040_pt1 | contig 119730 bp, 97 predicted proteins | sample MalvireepMed_906_FD_184248 | JGI IMG/M metagenome (GOLD analysis project Ga0208182, IMG submission 184248) | Marine viral communities from the Global Malaspina Expedition - Malaspina viral metaG DeepMed_906 (SPAdes) (version 2) | ecosystem: Environmental > Aquatic > Marine > Oceanic | place...
CTACCTTTTCAACAATTTAAACGAGGTCAATATGCTGACTGAAGACTGGATCAAGGTTTATAACAACGAAAGACCCCATGATTCACTTAATGATATGACACCTGCTGAGTACAGGCAGGTGGCTTAACAATTCTACGATGATGTTGTGTTAAGAATGGGGTATTTACAGAGCTTATTGGTTTGAACGAGGCAAGCCAGACGATGATAGACAATTTCGGTGTGCACGACAAACCAGATGCTGAGCAAAATTTAGGCGCGCATTGATAACATAGATTAACAAACACAAAAAAGCCGAGATAAACTCGGCTTTTTTTATTTAGCTTCATTGAATATTAGTCATTTTCAAGGAAAGAACGTAAATGCTCAGAACGTGAGGGATGACGCAGTTTACGCAACGCTTTTGCCTCGATCTGACGGATACGTTCACGGGTAACATCGAACTGCTTACCAACTTCTTCTAAAGTATGATCCGTTGGCATGTCGATACCAAAACGCATCTTTAATACACGGGCTTCACGCTCAGTCAGGTTGCCGAGTACATCACGAGTGGCTTCTTGTAGTCCAGCAGACGTTGCATCGTCGACAGGGCTTGAGATCGTACCATCTTCGATGAAGTCACCTAAGTGTGAATCTTCATCATCACCGATAGGCGTCTCCATAGAGATAGGCTCTTTGGCAATCTTGAGCACCTTACGGACTTTGACTTCGTCCATCTCTAGACGTTCGCCTAATTCCTCAGGCGTTGGCTCGCGGCCCATTTCTTGTAGCAGCTGACGTGAGACACGGTTGATCTTGTTGATCGTCTCAATCATATGCACAGGGATACGAATGGTACGCGCTTGGTCAGCGATAGAGCGCGTGATTGCCTGACGAATCCACCATGTGGCATACGTTGAGAACTTATAACCACGGCGATATTCAAACTTATCAACCGCTTTCATCAGACCGATATTACCTTCTTGGATCAGATCCAAGAACTGTAGGCCGCGGTTGGTGTATTTTTTGGCAATAGAGATAACCAGACGCAAGTTGGCCTCAACCATTTCTTTTTTCGCGCGGCGAGCTTTTGCTTCACCAACGGCCATACGACGTGCCACGTCTTTCATGTCGTGGATTTTCATATCAAGCTGCTGCTCATAATCACGAATACGGCGCTGAAGTAAAATAACGTCATCGGTGACTTTTTCTAGTGTGCCCGCAAATGCAGGCTTACCTTTGATACGCTCAATGAGCCAATCGACATTGGTTTCATTGCTAGGGAAGGTCTTACGGAACTCTTCACGCGGCATACGACCACGGCGAATCACCAAGCGCATGATTTGACGCTCTTGCTTACGCACGTCGTCGTAGACGTCATGCATGATCGCCATGACTTGGTCTGACAAGCGATTATTGAGCTTTAGCATCATAAAGCGTTCAGCAAGTAACGCGTACGCAGTATCCGCCTGCACGCTACCACGACCATAATCAAGCAGCGCTTGCTTGGCTTTGATAAATAGATGCTCGATCTCTTCTAGACGCAAACGTACTTCTTCTGGATCAAGACCGCTGCTTTCTTCTTCAGCTTCTTCTTCAACGTCGTCTTCGTCTTCATCTTCGTCATCATCAAGTGCGGCTGCCTTGGCATTCACTTTAGCTTTGATGATAGGCGGGTTTTCTTTTTCTTCTTTGATGCGCTCACGCTCTTCTTTTACCGCATCTTTGGCTTCTTGAGCGGCGATTTTATCTTCTTCGGTTTCAGGATCTAAGAAACCAGTGATGACGTCAGATAGCTTTTTTTCGCCATCTTGTACTTTTTGGTATTCATCAAGGACGAACTGTACGGTGCCAGGCCAGTAAGCCATGGCATGCTGTACATCACGAATACCTTCTTCGATACGCTTAGCAATGGAGATCTCACCTTCACGGGTAAGAAGATCAACTGTACCCATCTCACGCATATACATACGGACAGGGTCAGTGGTACGACCAGGCTCGGTTTCAACAGAGGCAAGTACTGCCGCTGCTTCGTCTGCTGCCATGTCATCATCACTTGAATCATCGTTCATCAAGATGTCATCGGCATCAGGGGCAGACTCAAAGATTTTGATACCAACATCGGTTAGCATCTGCACAATATCTTCGATCTGATCGCTTTCGGTAATAGAGTCGGGCAGCTGGTCATTCACCTCAGCATAGGTAAGATACCCTTGCTCTTTGCCCATTTGGATTAAGGTGGCCAGTTGAGATGTGGACTGAGAAACTGACTTATCGTTCATAAATACTCGCTTACTTGCATCGGACATTTTTATATTGTGACTCGCTATCGCTCGCTCTTTGCGTTGATCTTATCAATCGATTGATCAAAATATGGCGTAGAGGTTGTCAATAATATCAAAAATGAGTTGATATGAATAAAGGCTCAAAACACTACAATAACAATGCTAAAAAACAGCTAAAAATTAGAAAAGCTAAAAAGACTTCAATACAGTACCTAAAAAAATATAGTACTTAAAATTTAATACTCAAAATAGTATCTAAAAGCAGATACGTAAAATAATACCTAAAATTTGTGCTTAAAGATGCATGCTCACAATCATTAACCAAGCAGTGCTGTCAATATACAGCGACACAGTTTAACACAGACCATCGTCGTCAAGCACGAGCTAGTGATAGCTACCGACCATTTTTTGCCGTTTATTTGCCGTCAGCTAAATGATTTAGGAGTGACTCATGCTACTGGGCATAATCATTAGTAGTGGGGGCAGTGGCTAGAATTTTAAAGGGGCATGATTTGATAATTAAACATTAAGACTGAACGGTGACCATCTGTGCCGATTGCTCTGCCTGCTGTGCCCGTAGCCAATCGTTCAATAATTGGGTTTGTTTACGGACGATCGCAAGCTTAATATGATCAGGGTTTTTTATCAGCTCTTGTATTTTTTTCTTCATATTGCGCTCAAGCAGCTGACTGACTAGCTCTTCGATCAGGCCATCAAGCCCCAAAATATTGCGTGCGGTTAGCGCTTTATAAAAGCCGCCCCAATTACGGCTCAGCATGTCTTGGGTCGCAGGCTTCACATTTGATAAGATAAAATGCGCTGCTGCGTTGGCATCTTTTGGCAAATAATTAAGACAGCGTTTGATAGTGCTCACGATGTCAAGCAGAGCCGCGTCTTGCAGGTCTTCCCAAGCAAGCGGACGCAGCGTATCGGCTGAAGCCTTTTGTTTGATATGCGCAGGTAGGTGTAAGCCATTAATACCAGACTGTTGCCAAATCGATTCGATAGGGTCATCAATGAGTGCGCGCGGCTGAAACAAAAAGCACAGCTGCAATTGTTGGCTGATGGTCATATCACCATCAAAGTCTAGCAGCGCATCTTTGGCCTCGACATTTTGACTGCGCCTGCCGCCAAGCTTTTGATAAATGTCATTATTGAGCAAATAGCGAAAGCTACTGCCTTTTGGCAAAGCGGTCGTCAATGAGCGTACTTGCGACATGAGCTTGGCTTTGCCTTCAGCCAGACTCATGTCATAGCGCTCACTTAAGTACGCAAAAATATACTGTGATAACGGCATGGCTTGGCTGATTTGCTCACGCATGGCATCGCTGCCATGACTCTTGATAAACGTATCAGGATCATGATTGTTAGGCAGGGTTAAAAACCGCAACTCTTTATCATCAGCAAGCACAGGTAAGGCAACTTCAAGCGTACGCCAAGCGGCTTTTTGTCCGGCACTGTCGCCATCAAAACTCAAAGTCAGCGTTGGATTGAGTGTCAATAGCCGCGATATTTGGCTTTCATTGATTGCCGTACCCATCGAGGCGACCGCGCCATAGATGCCCGCTTGATAGAGAGCAATGACATCCATGTAACCCTCGACCACCAGCCAGTCGTTAGCACGCTGCTGGCGCGACTCATAATAGCCATAGAGTACATGCTGCTTATGAAAGACGGGCGAGTCTGAGGAGTTGATGTATTTTGGCTTGACCTCATCGTCGAGCGCCCGACCACCAAAACCAATGGTGCGACCTTGGTTGTCACGAATAGGAAAAATAACCCGATCACGCAGCAGATCGTAGTCACGGCCAGACTCTGATTGGCGCACGAGCCCTAGTGCCTTAAGTCCTTCAATATCTTGTGGAAACTGATGCTCAAGATGCTGCCAGCCAAATGGCGCATAGCCAAGACCAAAAGTCTCAAAAGTCTCTTCAGTGAGTCCGCGTGACAAAAAGTATTGCTTGGCATGAGGGTGAGTGTGTAGATTATGCTGATAGAACTGCTGAATTTGCTCTAGCAGATCGTACAAATTGCCATCTTGATCAGACGTCTGATCGATACCAATACTATCCATGCCTGCGTCAGTTTCTGTCAGCCACACTGGCGGATAGGCACTATCGTCCGCATGGTTTGAAGAATACGGCTCTGATGGATACGAGTCCATTGAATAAGATGCTGACTCGTAAGCGTCTAGCGGCGGGAAATTATCGTAACCCTGAGCGTCATCATAACTTGACTGGTCTATGTGATTTTGGTCGCTTTGGTCAACATTATTTTGATGACTGGCTTGACGGTTGTTTTGATAGTTATTTCGATAGCTGTCTTGGTTTGTGCCGTCTTGGTTTGCACCGTCTTGATTTACTTTGCTGTGCTCTATCGTTGGGCTAGGTACATTGTGAACTGGCGGCGGTGCAATAGGTGTTGGCGTACGGCGTTGATAGCTGACGTTCTGTTGCTCTTCTTTTGGTACTTCAATGCCTGTTTGTTTAGATAGCTCATTGACTGCTTCGATAAAGGTAAGATTCTCGTAATCACGCAAAAAACTGATGGCATTGCCACCGACGCTACAGCCAAAACAGTGATAGATATTTTTTTGTGGATTGACATAAAAAGAAGGCGATTTTTCACCGTGAAAAGGGCAGCAGCCTTTATATTCACTACCAGCGCGTTTAAGCGTGGTGTGTTTGCCAATGATGCTGATCAGGTCAGCTTGGCTATTGAGTTGTTCAAGAATATGGTTAGGAATGCTCATACAAAAAACAGTTTACCATAGGTCGATTATGTTGGGGCAGAGGTAATGAGGTACTGCTAGAAAAATAAGGCCAACGTAATGTTGACCTTATTATCAATGAATACAGACTGTGTTAGCTAGGCTAAAAGACCTCACATAATCAATTATTATCCATATCACTCACACTGTCGTCATTTAGCGTAGTGCGACGTGTTGGATTGGTATTTAGTGGATCGACGTTGGCTTCTCGTGCAGTCGAGCCAGTGCTTGATTGGCTGGTCACGCGCTCAGCTGACGCTTCAGGCAGACCTAGGCCTACGCTAATACCATTACGTGCAGACGCATTGTTGGCGACTGGAGTGTTGGCAGGCGTTGTGTTTGTCCCTGCTAGTCTCAACTGGGCTGCGTTGCCAATCATTTGGGTTTTGGTCGCGCCATTATATTCGCCCGTTGCCACTGAGTTGTCAGTTGTGCTTGAACGACCAAGCTGTCCAAAGGTAATCTTATTGAGCCAAGAGCGATCACGTTTGGTGCTCAGTTTCACGCTGCCATTACTCGTCAGCATGTTTGGATAGTTGATTTGCAATAGGGTTTTGTACTCATTTGCCAAATCTGTTAGACCAAGTTTTTCGTGGCTATAGGCTAGGACAGCAATGGCATCTGGTACTGACTCACTCAGTGGATAGTACTGGAAGACCCATTTGGCACGGTTGACAGCTGCCACATAAGCTTCACGCTCGATATACCAGTTGGCTGCGCTCATCTCGCTCTCAGCAAACTGATTATAGATAAATGTCATGCGCTGGGCGGCATCTGGTGCATAGGGGCTATTTGGGTATTTGCTAATAAGTTCTTGGAAGTTGGCAAAGGCAATACGTAGATACGCAGTGTCACGCTCCGCTTGGTTTAATTTAAACAGCTTCAAACTCTCAGACGAGCCTTCCATATTGGCAACGCCGCGTACATAGTAAGCATAGCTGACTTGGGGATTAGAAGGATATAGACGGATGAATTGCTCAGCACTCGCTGCTGCCATCTCGTATTTATCGCTTTGATACTGTGCATACATCATATCAAGTAATGCCTGTTCAGCGTATTGCCCAGTTGGGTAAAAGGTACGCAGATTGGTCAGTTCTTCAACACCTTGAACATAGCGGCCTTTATCGATTTGAGCGATGGCATCGTTATAGTAACCTTGCTCTGACTTTTCCGCTGTTTCTACCGCGTCGACATCTTTGGCGCCAGTGAGGTTTTTGAATGTCTGGCAACCCACTAGATTGACGCTAAGCGCAAGTAAGGTGATTGAGGACAGTTTGATAAACGTATTGCCAACAGCTTGCATACTTCTTCTCCGACACAAGACGCATGATAGCAGCAGTGCTATCATGCTATATAAAAAATTAGTGATAAAAAACGATGCTGAGTATTCAGCGATGCACAAGCAACACGTTTTTCATCGAATGCAGTTTTTGTTATGACGTATTGTACTGGTAGATTGGGTCTGATACATAGAGCTTTTATAGTAAGCCTGTAATAGATCAAATGCATTTAATCATATTCAAAAGGTTTAAATGGCAAACACTGTCAATAAAAACCAATGGTATTTTTATACTGTATTTGAATATGGCATAGCAATACAGTGCCATAGCATACAGCAAAACATGGCTATACTTTATAGAATAACGTTTGCTTCGTCTATTTTTTCGCTATCTATATTTTACAGGCAGTTTACCATGAGCGGCTATCACGAGCGATACCGAATATCGCTGGCAGGAACAAATATACAGTAAATTACAGCAATGTTATGTTCTAGAGAGCTAAGCAGTAAAGCTTGGCACCTCAGAAGCGCTCAAAAATTCACAGATAGTATGCACTTTTATAGGGCTTGGACGCGTGACATGATACACTAGAGCGGTATTGTCTCCGCTTTTTTGACCTGCATAGCTTTTATTATTTGCTAGAGGTCAAAAAACGACAATTTTTTATTATTTTATCTTTGAATGAAGTCACCTAACAAAATATAGTTAGTAACTTTACATAGTTAGCAACTTTGCTAGGTATCAATCCGCTATGAATAATGATGCCATGACTACCCATTTATCACCGAATCAATCGCTAGAGACTGATTCATCAGCACAAGAGTCACCAATGCCAAATAACGTTTTAAATAATGACGAGCCTGACAATCAAGAAATGATGGATGAGCAGGAAATAATGGACGAGCATACTGATGCTCTTGATAATGACGACTTGCTCGAAGAAGATAGCGATATTGATGAAGAAATTGACGATGGCGACATGGATGAAGGCGACGACAATGAAGCGCCAGTAGCAGGTCAAGCGGTACCAGTGGTGGTAGATATAACGCATATCGTCACAGAAGATGAGTCTGGCTTACGTATTGATAAAGTCGCTTCACAGGTGTTTGCAGACTTTTCGCGCGTGCAACTACAAGGTTGGATCACGGACGGTAGCTTACTCTATAACGGCAGTGTGCAAAAACCAAAGGTTCGTGTCAAAGCAGATGACGTGCTACATCTATCGACAACATTGCAGCAGCATAGTGAAGATCAACCAGAAAATATCGATATCGATGTGGTCTATGAAGATGATGATGTATTGGTCATCAACAAGCCTGTCGGTATGGTGGTGCATCCAGGTGCGGGTAACCAGACAGGCACTTTGGTCAATGCTTTGCTATATCATTATCCGCAGCAGCATCACTTGCCGCGTGCAGGGTTGGTACACCGTATTGACAAAGACACCTCTGGATTACTACTCATTGGTAAAACCAAACCGGCTCAAATGGCGTTGATGGAGCAACTAAAAGACAAATCTGTTTATCGTCATTATCAGTGTGTGGTAGCAGGCGATCAAGCAAGCTTGCTGCGTCATCGCCGTATTGATGCGCCGATAGGGCGACATCGTACTCAGCGTACCAAAATGACAGTCATGACTGCCGGCCGTGAAGCGGTAACCCATCTATTAAATGTCACGCCACTGAATGACAACTACTGTCTGTTAGATGTCGGACTGGAAACAGGTCGTACGCACCAGATCCGTGTCCATCTGAGCCATGTGACCCATCCGCTAGTCGGGGACCGTGTCTATGGTGGTCGTCGTCAACTGCGAGCAGGTTTGACAGAAGCACAGCGCCAAGCCATCAGCAACTTCCCGCGCCAAGCATTGCATGCTTATACTCTTGGGTTTGTGCATCCGGTAACTGGTGAGGATATTGAAGTGACGACGCCACTGCCAGAAGACATGCAACAGCTAATAGCTGTATTAAGCGACGGCTATGATGACGAGTAAACGCTATTGAGAAAAGCGGCTGTCTAAAGGTGTTTACGACAATTGCCAAGTTTATAGTAGTGATTTAGTGATGCCAATTTTTAGACAGTCAAAGATAAAAGGATGGGGCAGTCGTGACAAACAAGCTTCCGATAATAGATAATTTTCCAATGACCATGCTCGCGCAAATGGATGACGTGGCTGTTTTCCAAACGGCTGCTTTTGCGCCGAATAATATTGACGAACCTGCTACCGCAAGCCAGCAAAGAGGGCTTGACAGTCAAGCAAACCATCAAGCAAATTATGGCGCGCTAAATCTAGGCCTGCATGTCAACGATGAGGCGGCAAAGGTATTAGGTAATCGTATGAGTCTGTTGGCTGCGATTAATACACAGATGGCAAGTGAGTCATCACAAACTGAGCAACATACTGCTATTCACAGCTTACATTGGGTCAGTCAGATTCATGGTAAACAGATCCATGATATTGATACGACGCCTTTGAGCATGGCACCAATGGCGGCTGACGCCATAATCAGCAAGCAAAGTGGTCGTGGACTGGCGATCATGACGGCAGATTGTGTGCCGATTGTCTTATACCAACCCGCTAGCGGTAAAATCGCCGCCATTCATGCAGGCTGGCAAGGATTGGCGTGCGGTATCATCAAAGAGACTGCTCAGCGCTTTACCGATTCAGGGGCTATACAGGCTTGGATAGGGGTGTGTATCAGTCAGGCCAATTATGAAGTGGGTCATCAAGTTCGTGACCAATTATTGGCTGGTTGCTTAGATAATCAATTACTCACGGCGTCAGATAGTGATAATTTTGACAGTTTATATGTGATGCGCTCAGATAGTGGTCTTGAAAATCATAGCGATACTCAGCATTTACATAAGACAGTTGATAAACTATCGAATTGCGCTACAGTGCACACGCATAAAGTTAAGCTAAACTTACCAAAACTGGCCGCTGATCAATTAACAGCTGCTGGCGTGTCGATAGATAGTAAAGAACCTATCAGCTGTAGCTATGCAGATCGGCATTACTATTCTTATCGTCGTCAAACGCATATGCAGCAGCCTGCAACGGGAAGAATGGCGCTTGTGATTGTGCGCCGCGCTGCTACGTAGATGTCAGCTCACAACTAACAAACCTATTGAGTGCGCTGAGTCGTTTTGCACTCGTACACTATATTATTTTTATTTAACCATTATTGTCATTATTAGAGTCTGTATGAATACAACTAGCGAATCCTCAAAAATATCTCCTGATAGTACGCCTAACGTATCGATTGCTGTTATTTTTCATAGCAACTACGGTCATACTAAGCGTGTCGTTGAAGCGATTGTACAAGGCGCGCATCAGCAATTACCAGAGGCCCAAGCAAAAGCGGTTGATATTCATGATATTGACTGGGATTATTTAGATCAGGCAGATCTATTGGTTTTCGGTAGCGCGGTATATATGGGCAGCGTCACCGCTGAATTCAAAACCTTTATGGATGAAACCTCAAAGCGTTGGTACAACCGCACGTGGGAAGGCAAATGGGCCGCAGCTTTTGCCAACTCAGGCGGTCTGAGCGGTGATAAACTTGCCGTGTTGCAGCAAATTTCTCTATATGCCATGCAGCATGGTATGAATTGGATTGGTCTGCCGCTTATGCCGACGGGTCATGAGGCGCACGATCTCAACCGTCTATCTAGCTTCTTAGGTTTGATGACACAATCTCTTGACGGACCACCTGAAGAAACGCCAGGGAAAGGAGATATTGATACCGCTATTTGGTTTGGTGATCATTTGGCTAAAACCATCATTAAACATCAGCCAGCGGATAGTAAGCGTTAGTTAACACAGTGGGTGACAGGCTACTCCAGTAAAAAAGCAGACACTATTGATGTCTGCTTTTTTTATGTCAATGTTATGGAGCAACCAGATTAGTCGGTACAGGCTTAACAGGAATAGGGCTATCAACAAATTGGAAATGTTGACAACCAGTCAGCATTAGCGACGCTATCAGCAGACAAATAGAGGTAAGTGACTTCATAATGGTATCTCAGAGACGATATATTACCCAATAATATATCTTGTATGTCTATCTATCGTTAGAAGCGATGACAGTTAAAAGTAAGGTTTACTTTTAGGTATTATATATAAAAACAGGTCGGTTATATAACCTTAAAAAGGTACAAAGACTTGGCTTTGTTTTTGAAGAAATTATTTATTCAGTCATGACGTAACTTGTCTACTATGCGTTTGTATTAGCTATAGTCAATCAATATTAAAAGTGGTACGAGGCAGACGAGTGCAAGTACTACAGTAGTAGGCTAAACGAGTCTAACGCTGTAACACTTTAATAGTGGTTCGACTATATATCAATGACTAACATGACGAGTCTTAGAAACTATCTCTGCTGTTAGGATTGATAGCGGTTATCAGATAGCGGCTTGAAGGTCAATCATTTAGCAGTATCGACAGATGTTTGAATGGGTTGTGTTATAAATAAGAATAGTGATAATATGTTGAAAGCTGACCAAATAGTCAGGTATATAGCAGTACTAATTCTTGGCAAAAGCTCCTGATAATTACTGCTATTTATGGTCGATTTATTTGCTATAAAAGAGTGTGCGATATCCTACTCATCGACATCCTGCAAATGCGACATAGAATAAATAGTAAGTATATTAAAAACTAAAAACGTACTTGCCGATAAACTTACTTGAGCGGTTGCAGCAAAATATAGATTAAGCGTTTACCTTTCGTACTCAAACCACTAATGCTTCTCAGTCTTATACTCACTTTCATTATTTTAGCCGAGCCTTGCTATGATTAGTTTTTATCTCAATGGAAAATACCATGAGCTAACCCAGCTTAACCCCAATACGACAGTGCTTGAGTATCTACGATTGCATGAAGGCCAAACGGATACGAAGGAAGGCTGCGGCAGTGGTGATTGCGGTGCTTGCACGGTAATGGCTCAACGCCTGCCTAGCACTATCCAGCAAACGCTTAATGATGAAAATGGCAACGAAAAAAATGCTACGCCTCCATTCTATACGATTAACTCCTGTATTACGCTATTGTCGCTGATGGACGGTCATCACCTGATGACAGCGTCCTACTTGGCGGACAATCCTGAGCATCATCCAGAACGTGCTTTGCTGCATCCAGCACAGCAGGCGATGGTTGAGTGTCACGGATCGCAGTGTGGTTTTTGTACCCCTGGGTTTGTCATGTCGCTTGCTTGCGTTTACGAAAATAATCGTATGCAGACAAGTTCAGAATCAGCAAGTCAGAGTGATGCTAAGCAGTTGAGCTATGATGAAGTGGTTGCGTCAATATCGGGCAATTTATGTCGCTGTACAGGCTATCGTCCGATTATCGAGGCAGGCCTACTGATGAGCGAAATCGGTCAGAAAAGAGAGGAAGAGCAGTCGGTGGTGAAAGACTTGACTATCAGTCTCACAACAGACGCGATGGGTAGTACAAAGGAATCAGCAGTATCTGCAAATGCGCCAGCTGAAGCCGAGTCGGACAATGTAGAGTCAACAGCTATTGCCCCTGCACTCAATGATGCTGGGCGACGGTTATATATACCCAAGTCACTAGACGAGCTTAATCAAATATTAGCAGCTAATCCGCAGGCGACGATCTGGGCAGGTGGTACGGATTTGGGGTTGAGTGTAACCCAGCATTTGGTTGATCACGAGATCATTATTCAGCTCTCAGGTATTGAAGCGCTAAAGTCTTGGTCGCTATCAGATGCAAATAGTAACACATCGACTGACGAACAAACTCAAAGTCAGTCGCTAGTGCTAGGGGCTGGCATGAGCTATCAGCAAATGCTCCCTGTGCTTGAGCAGTATTTTCCACGCTTTGCGCAAGTGTTTGAGCGCATTGCCTCTCCGCAAATTCGTAATATGGGCACCATCGGCGGTAATATCGCCAACGCATCCCCGATTGGTGATTTGCCACCGATTCTCTTGGCGTTAGATGCGTCAATTCATTTGCGTCATTGCGCGCCGAATCGTGAAGAGTCAGGTAAAGATTTAGATAGTAGTGATTCGGTTTATACGGATGAAATCATACCGTTATCAGCATTTTTCTTAGATTATAAAAAGACCAAGTTGCAAGCAGGTAGTTATATTGTCGCTATTCATATTCCTTTGATGCAGGATCATCAGCATTTATTTATTCATAAGATTAGCAAACGCTACGAAGATGATATCTCAGCGTGCTTACTTGCGGCGCGGCTTGATGTGTCAGCAGATGGTGCAATTATCGACAATGCAAAGCTTGGGCTCGGTGGCATGGCAGCGATACCACTGCTTGCGGTGCACTGTCAGCAAGCGCTCATTGGTCAAGCTACTGATGTTGCAAGTTTTGAGCAAGCAGCACAGGTGCTATCTGCAGATGTCACACCAATGGCGGATGTCAGAGCCAGCCGCGAATATCGCATGCATGTGGCGCAGCGTCTACTGGTGAAGTGCGGTAAACAATTGATAGCGGAGAGGCAGGCTGAGAGCGCTTGACTGTCAGCGTAATTGAGTATCAATACTGCGTCATGAGTGTATTTGTCAGAAATAAAAAAGCGCATCAGTAAATGCGTACTAATAGAAGAGATTTGCTATGAGCCATCATTCGTCTTTATTTGACAGTTATAGTATCCGCCGCGTGCGTCCGCCAAAAAACAAGATCGGCACGTCAGCCAAGCACGACAGTGCGATCACCCATGTCATGGGGACGGCAACTTATGTGGATGATATTACCAAACCACAAGGCACGCTACATCTAGCAGTAGGCAAAAGCAGCCACGCCCATGCACGTATATTAGGTATGGATTTGAGTGCTGTCAGAGAGGCTGATGGGGTCGTTGATGTTTTAAGTTTTAAAGATTTACCGGCGCAGACAGATATCGGTGCGGTGTTTGATGGTGAGCCACTGATGGTGAATGACATTACAGAGTATGTCGGTCAGACGCTATTTGTGGTGGTGGCAACCAGCCATCGCGCTGCCAAAAAAGCCGCCACCAAGGCAGTAGTAGAATATGAGCCATTGCCAGCGGTACTTAGTATTGATAAAGCGCTAGAGCAAGAGTTATTTGTGCGTCCAAGTCATTTTATGAAGCGTGGTGATGCGGCGACGGCGCTTGAGAGTGCACCGATTCGTATTGAAGGTCATATTCATATGCGCGGGCAAGAGCACTTTTATCTTGAAGGGCAAGTGTCTTATGTGGTGCCTTGTGATGATGGCGGGCTGGAAGTGTACACGTCGTCACAGCATCCAAGTGAAGTGCAGCAGCTCGTCGCCGAAGTGACGGATTTGCCCTTTCATGCGGTCAATACGGTCGTACGCCGTATGGGTGGTGGTTTTGGTGGTAAAGAAACGCAAGCCGCGGCGTGGGCGTGTCTGTGCGGTATCGTTGCCAAGCGCCATAACGCTCCTGTCAGTATGCGGTTAGATCGCCAAGATGATATGGTCGTGACCGGTAAGCGTCATGAGTTTGCCAATCGTTATGAGGTTGGCTTAGACGAGTCTGGGCGTATATTGGGCGTCGATATGCAACTGGCAGGTCTGTGTGGTTATGCGCCAGACCTGTCTGATGCTATCGTCGATAGAGCGATGTTCCACTGTGATAATGCCTATTATTATCCAGCGGCTCGTGTGGCGGGTCATCGCTGTAAGACGCATACCGTATCCAATACGGCCTATCGCGGGTTTGGTGGTCCACAAGGGCTAATGACCGCTGAATATATGATGGACCATATTGCCTATACATTAGGGCAAGATCCGCTGCAAGTGCGCTTAGCAAACTTATATCAAGATGGTCAAAGCACCCATTACGGTCAGACCATTGAGCATTTTGATTTAGCAAACATCATGACCAAACTGGCAGCGGATTGCGATTACGACAAACGCCGCCAACAAATTATAGCAGCCAATAAACAAGCCGCCGCTGAAGGTAGTGACAAGCGTTTGGGTCTTGCGTTAACACCCGTAAAATTTGGTATTTCATTTACGGTGCAGACGCTCAATCAGGCGGGTGCGCTGGTACACGTTTATACCGATGGCAGCATCCATCTCAACCACGGTGGTACGGAGATGGGGCAAGGTCTGTACATCAAAATCGCCCAAATTGTCGCCAATGAGTTCGATGTGGATCTAGATACAGTAAAAGTGTCAGCGACTCGTACGGATAAAGTACCTAATACTTCACCAACTGCCGCGTCATCAGGTACCGATATCAATGGTAAAGCGGCGCAAAATGCTTGCTTAAGTATCAAAGCGCGCATTGTTGAATTTGCTGCTGAGCATTTTGAGGTGTCACAAGAAGACATACGCTTTGAACAAAACCATGTCTATATCGGTGATAAAGAGACACTAACCTTTGCCGAAATGATTCAGCTGTCGTATCAAAATCGCATCAGCCTATCGTCTACTGGCTACTATAAAACGCCGAAGATATTTTATGATCGCTCCAAAGCATGGGGACGTCCGTTCTTCTACTTTGCGCTAGGTGCTGCTTGTGCTGAGGTTGAGATTGATACGCTGACAGGTGAGTACAAAGTGCTGCGCTGTGATGTGCTGCATGATGCAGGACAATCGATCAACCCTGCCATTGACATCGGTCAGATTGAGGGCGGTTTTGTGCAAGGTATGGGCTGGCTCACAGCAGAAGAGCTGATCTGGAATGATAAAGGAAAGCTTGCATCCGACAGTCCTGCCAATTATAAAATTCCAACGGCGCATGACTTGCCTAAGCAGTGGAATGTCAAATTATACGATCGCAAAAACGAAGAACAAACGATTTATAATTCTAAAGCCGTTGGTGAGCCGCCGTTTATGCTGGCAGCTAGTGTCTGGTGCGCTCTCAATAACGCGGTGGCTAGCCTTGGTAATTATCAAAAAAATCCAGAATTGACCATGCCTGCGACCCCAGAAGCCGTATTAAAAGCAGTTATGCGTATGGAAGGTTCGTCTTGGGATCTAGAGACCAAGGCGGACAAGGATACGATGGATAGCCTTATTGAAGGTATAGAAGAAAAGGGCGATCTCTATAACGACAAAGTCATGCCGCAAGATGTACGCCATGCCAAAGATATTGATCCAAAAGAGGTAGCCGGCAAACAGACTGATGAGCAGCCAGAAGCGATAGAGCACCCAAATGTCGCAGGGGCAAGGGGTCCTGCGCACAGTGAGTGAGTCATTGGTTCCACCAAACATCTGGTATGAAGGTCTAGCGCGATATCAGCAGCGCGGCATGGCTCATGTGTTGGCAACGGTCGTGGCTGTGAATGGCTCGGCTCCGCGTGCGCTACAGGCAAAGATGATTATCACGCAGGATGGTATTGTAGATACGCTGGGCGGCGGCGGTCTAGAGCACGATGTGATTACTACTGCTCGTCAGCTATTAAGTGGCGAGATATCCACCACGGTATCCAAACAAGTCAAACCAAAAATTTCTGAAGCTAATGAGACAAGCGCGTCAGCTCCTTCTAAAGCAGTACGCCGAGACGCGGTTTATACTAAGCATTACCCGTTGGGTGCGAAATTGGCCCAATGCTGCGGCGGTAGCGTCACTGTTATGTTCGAATGCTTTAATGTGACGCCGCCGATGTCAGTACTGGTATTTGGAGCAGGTCATGTGGCATCAGCGCTCATGACTATCCTTGCTGAATTGCCATGTCAGGTAGATTGGGTAGACAGTCGCCCAGAGATGTTTGAGCGTTACTTGATTGATAAAACCAACTCCAGTGAAACGGGCCAAGCAGGCAACAGTGCCTACCAAAACCCCACACCGAATCAATCACAACTCTATCAGCTACCAAGGCATATCCGTCCGCATATCGATGACGATCCTGTCGATTTTGTGCGTCCATTTATTGAGCAAGGTGGTCAGCGTTTTATTTTGGTTATGACGCATGACCATAGTGTGGATTTTGAGCTGGTGCGCGCAGCATTAGATACTATTTCTGATATCTGCTTAGCTGATAGTAAGCGCTCAGATATCTCATTACCTTATATTGGCTGTATTGCCTCATCCACCAAAGCCAAACGTTTTAGAGATCGTTTGATTCAGCGTGGCTATAGTGAGCAACTAGTCAATCAGCTCATCATGCCAATCGGATTACCCATCGGCGGCAAAGAGCCAATGGCGGTGGCCGTATCTATCGCGGCACAGCTATTACAACGTTATCATCAGGTTGCTCTTTGAAGGGACTAATTACTTCATGAAGCCGTGTCATTTTTTATTAAATAATTAAAACGCTCAGTACTACTACGCCATTGTGAGACTACCAAATGACCCTACATATTTATCAAGCTCATTTATTACATTATATTAGCGAAGATGACCTTGCTAAGCGTACGGCTGCTGAATTATCCGATACTAGAATTCCTGACTTTCTCGTAAATCTGACCGTTGATAAAGATACAACGTTGCTTCCAGTAATTGCAGGCGTGCGTGTTTACCCTGAGTATATTGCCGACGGTGCACTTGTTATTGATGATGAGACTGGACTGATTATTAATTATGGCAGTCGAGAGGCGATGCTAGCAAATTATGTGCTGACCGCTACTAATGACAGTCAAGAACCAGTACAGATTCATGACCATCGGCACAAACTCATCATGCCGGGTTTTATCGATACCCATGTGCACTATCCGCAGATAGATATGATTGCCGCTTATGGTGAGCAACTGCTTGATTGGCTCAATAATTATACTTTTGTGACGGAAGCCAACTTTGGTGATCCAAAAATAGCGCATGATACCGCGCAGTTTTTTTTGAACCAATTACTTGCCAATGGCACGACCAGTGCGATGGTTTTTGCAACCAGTCATCCGTTATCTGCCGAGGCGTTTTTTGCTGAAAGCCACAGGCTCAATACGCGTATGATCACGGGTAATGTCTTGATGGACCAAAATGCGCCTGAGCCGCTATGTGTGCCTGCTGAGCAAAGTATCCGTGACACTCAAAATATCATTGATAATTGGCATGAGCGCGGGCGTCAGCATGTGGCCATTACCCCGCGCTTTGCGATTACGTCGAGCCCTACACAATTACGTCTGGCAGGTGAGTTGTATGCCAGCCATGACAGTGTGTATTTGCAAACGCATCTGGCAGAAAACCGTGATGAGGTGGCTTTTGTGCAGGAGCTGTATCCCAATCATAAAGGCTACCTCGACGTCTATGATGATATGGGATTACTGGGCCGCCGTACCACCTTGGCGCATGGTATCTACCTTGAGACACCAGAATACGAGCGTCTACGCGCGACTGGCACGCAGATATCACATTGTCCAACGTCCAATCTGTTTTTGGGTAGTGGGCTGTTCGATTTACCAAAGACGTTAAGTTATACCGGTGTTAGTATCGCCACCGACGTTGGAGCAGGCACGAGCTTATCGATGCTCACGACGTTATCAGAGGCATACAAAGTCCAGCAACTACAAAGTAATCAATTATCAGCACACCAAGGGTTGTATCAGATCACTTTGGGCAATGCGCAGTCGCTACTATTAGATGATAAGATTGGTAACTTTATGCCCAGTAAAGAAGCGGACTTTGTCGTGATTGATATGAAGGCCACAGCATTGTTAGAGCGGCGTATGGCGCAGACCAAAACCCTTGAAGAGCAGTTATTTGTGCTGATTATGCTGGGTGATGATAGAGTGATTGAGCAGACGATAATTGCTGGTCAGAGCCGCTATCGAAAATCTGCGGTCTGATAAACTGGCGAAAAACATGAGTCACAAAAAAGCCCCGTTTATATATCATAAACGGGGCTTTGATTGGTCTGTATCTTTTGTTCTGTGCTTTTTTGTCTGTGCTTATGAGATAGCTTGGCGACTTTTTTTCTAACTGACATTTTCTAACTGACGTCTTCTAACTCAATAAGCACACCCCAGTCCGTAATGTCTATCTCATGGCAGTTGTTACCTTCGCCATTGATACGATCAATCACTAAAAAGTCACTGTCGCGTCCAAGCGCCAATAAGGGATGATGCCAGACGTTGGCAGCATACTGTACGCCTTGATGCGACTTGGCATAAAACACGGCCAGATCATCAGGCGATTGTGGCGGCGTACCTGCTTTGGCAACGACGACGACATAGTCCTGACCTTCCATCGACACAAATGCTTGCGTGCAAAACGGATGATACTCCATGACGGAGAGGGCAATCGGATTCTCACGTTTTTTGGCTCGAAAGATACTCATACCGACAGTGCCACCCTCAATCTGACTCGCAGCAAGCGCATGATGGCGAACCGCATAGCCATTATTGATCTCATAAGTGTTGTCAGCGGTTTGCTCCTCCTCACTATAGCGCTCGATAACCGAGCCGTAAGGGGCAAAGTCGCCTTTGGTCAAAGGCTGAGCCGTTAAGATAACACTCATTATTTGACCTCTGTATTATCAGTAGTACCAACATGATCTGCTACTTTGCCAAACACGCGCACGCGGCTGATACCACCATCAGGGAAGATATTGACTCGGATATGGGTGATAGGCTGGTCTATTAAGAGCTTGTCGTTACCGAAGGTATGGATGTCATCCGCATTGGTTTTTTGCGGCTCAAGCAACGTATCCCAAAACATACTTTGAGTGACCAAGGTTTGCTCTGGCGTATTTGGCGAGTAGACGGCTTGAATGGATACTTTATCAGGATAGTTGCCTTTAAAATGAGCGGTATCTATCTCGATAGAATCCACGATACCTGCTTGACCTAAGGCAATAATGCACCAGTCATTGCCTGGCTCACGGCGGCGACGCGTCTCCCAGCCATCACCCATATTGGGCGCTTTGGTCGGTAACAGTAAGTTGCTGGCAGCACCAAAATGTGCGTCGTTACTGGCGATTGCACGACCGCCATTTAACGCGCCTGCCAAGTCGAGCATTTCACCTTGATTGTTTAGGCTGGCATCAAGTTGGATATCACCATAGACACGCAGTCGAGCCACGCCGCCATCTGGGTAAATATTCAAACGGATATGGGTGACCGTTTGCTCGTTATCAGTTTCGATAAACTCATGATTGTGTCCTTGTAGCGGCGTCATATCCACTAGCGCCTGCCAGTTTTTACTGTCCCAGTCTTTTTTACTGAGGCTAGTAAGCTCAGTTTCATCTTGCTGTAGTAGCTCTGGCGCGTATAAGCTATCGACACTGGCAGAAGAGGGGAAGTTACCCGTAAAGTGACTGGTATCAATGTCAAGGCCCGCGATTTTGGTCGGACGCGCCAGCTGAATGACTAAATAATCATAGCCCAAATGACGCTTACGGCGCGTCTCCCAGCCGTCCATCCATTTACCGTTATCGTCAAATTTGCCGACCACAAAAATAGGCGCATCAGGATTTAGGATGCGGCTTTTATCCGCAAAAAAGTCATCGGTCGCAAATAGCGCTTTGGCACCCAAGCGACTGTCGGCTACGTTGGGTTTTTTAGTAAAGGCTGGCAGGCTCTCAGGTAGATTATTTGCTGAGATGATTTGTCCCACTTCTGAAGTGTTTTGACTCATCATGATTCCTTTTATTTGATAGTAGATTTAATTGATCGTGTGCCACTTGTTTTATTTATTCGACACACTGCGATGTATTCAATGAGCGAGGCAATGGCAAAAGCTACATCCAGTTGGCTGTGTTGTCTGGTGTTGCAGGATGGTTGTCGTACCAGTGTTTGGCGATCTCATCACGGCGGCATATCCACACGTCAGGCTTATTGGTGATGTATTGCAAAAACTGCTTTAACGCTTTGATACGTCCTGCCCGTCCAATAATGCGGCAATGCAAACCGATGGTCAGCATTTTGGGGGTTTCTGCGCCTTCTTCATAAAGGGTGTCAAAGCTGTCTTTGAGGTACTGATAAAACGGCTCGGCATGGGTAAACCCTGGACTCGAAGAAAAGCGCATGTCATTGGTCTCTAGGCTATAAGGGATGACCAAATGCGGCTTGCGTGTGATTAGATCGCCTTCTTGGGCTTTGACATTGAGCCAGTACGGCAGCTCATCGCCATAGGAGTCAGAGTCATAGTGATAGCCACCTTGTTCGACGACCAGCTCGCGCGTGTTTGGGCTATCGCGTCCCGTATACCAGCCGAGTGGCTGCTTGCCGAGCATGCGCTCAAATATGTTGGTTGCACGGCGGATGTGCTCACGTTCCGTCTCGCGGTACATATATTGATAAGTAATCCAGCGCAGGCCGTGACTGGCAATCTCATGACCGTCTTCTAATACGCGCTCGATAATATGCGGGGTTTTTTCGGCAGCGGCAGCACAAGTAAAAGTGGTGATAGGAGCGCCGTACTCTTTAAACACATCCAACACCCGCCACACACCAACACGGCTGCCGTATTCAAATGCAGACTCAATAGACTGGTGACGGTTGTTAAACTCGGGCGTACCCAAGATATCCGACAAAAAGCGCTCGGACTGTCCATCGCCATGGATGACGCTATTTTCTGCCCCTTCTTCGATATTCAAGACAAACTGTACGGCGATTTTTGCACCGCCTGGCCAATTGGCTTTTGGTGGCTTGCCACCGTAGCCTTTTAGGTCGCGTGGGTATGTATTTTGATTAAAATCACTGATGATTTTTTTGCTCATTGTTTATGTTCCTATATCTCGTAGAGCCTTAAATATTTAATTGAATATTGCTCGCCAAGGAAAGTTTTCTATTGATAACAAACTACAGGGATGATGCGTACGCTACAAGCTGCTGACGTTCTATATCTGTTAACTGAGTGATATTACCAAGTGGCATATAGCCAGTTTGTACCGCAGTGACGATTTTTGCTTTGTGTGTTTTTAGATCTTCTGGTGTTTGCAAAATGATACCTGCTGGCGGTGCGGCAAAGCCTTGCTGTGTGGGCTGCACTGCATGACAAGTGCTACAGCGTGTATGTACAACATCCATCATAGCGTCATCTACTGATGCGCTCACTGGTACGGCTTCAGCAGCAGTGGCGGCATTATTGCTAACACTGCTATTATTAACGTTATCAGTATTAGTAGTCGCGCTTGTAGCTGTTGGGGTGCTATTAGTTGTCGTAGGTGTTACTGCGGCAGTAGCGGGCATTGCAGGCGCTGGATCAATTGGTTCAGGTCGCATCCAAATAATTAATAATACGGTCAGTATGGCTGGGATAACCAAGTAGCGTGGTTTTTTATGCCCTAAATGTTTTTGGTTAAAATAATGACGTGCCGTTGCAGTGATAACGCCAACGAAGACCAATACCAACCAACCTTTTTCATGAGCATACATCATCGGATAGTGGTTGCTAATCATGGTAAAGATGAGTGGCAGAGTAAAGTAGTTATTCATCAGTGAGCGGTTTTTGGCTTGCAGTGCCAATTCAGCGACTTCTTTGCCCGGTTTTTCGCCGCGGCGTACACAATCAACGAGTGCGCGCTGCGCTGGCATAATACCGAAGAATACGTTACCGACCATCACCGTGCCCAAAATCGCCCCGATATGGATGAACGAGGCGCGATCACTAAACAGCTGATAAGAACCCCAACTCGCGATAACCAACAAGATAAAAATCAGGGTACTAAAGATAAAGGCGTTTTTGCCCAAATGACTGCGCACAATGACTTCGTAAATAAAGTAACTACCAAATAAAAACAGCAAGCTTGTCGCAATGGCACCGATACTGGTAAAAGGCACTTTGCTTGGATCGATCAGATAGGCAGTTGCATTGGCATAATAGACGATCGACATCATCGCCGCACCCGTCAGCCAAGTCGTGTAAGCTTCCCACTTAAACCAATGTAGCGTTTTTGGCATTTCCTCTGGTTCGAGCTTGTATTTGGCAATCTCATAAAACCCTCCGCCATGGACGGCCCACAGATCACCTGAGATGCCTTTGTCTGCTTTCCACTGTGGCGGCTTGCGTAGGCTCAGATCCAGCCACACAAAATAAAACGATGCACCAATCCATGCCACCCCTGCGATAACATGAAACCAGCGAAAAAATAAACTCAACCATTCGAGAAGATAGGCGCCCATGCGGTAAGTGTCCTTTAATATGACAATGTCTAAATAAAATGGCTATGAGCGGATAACGATTTTCGCTCACAGTTTTTTGATAATAAGGGTCAGTTATGATCCGCGGTAGGTACTATAACCATGCGCACTCAGAAGTAATGGCACGTGATAGTGGCTTGCGTCTTTTATCACAAAGTCGATGACTACCTGCGGATAGAATGCCGTCAGCTGCTGGGCATCAAAATATGCCTGAGTATCAAACGTCACGGTATAGCGCCCCGTATCTAGCTGACGCTCAGTGTCATCAATGCTTGACTCAAACTGCCAAGCATCTGGTGTCACGCGGCCATCGTGATTGGTCGTCCCATGCGCAAGCAGTATCGTGTCTCCGCTGTCTGGTACGCGGTGTAGGCGGACGGCGATATCAGCAGCAGGCGTGCCCAAATGAGTGTCTAAGATATGTGACGATAAGGTGGCAGACATAAGGCTTCCTTTGTATTTAGTAAAGACGTAAATAGAGTAATGATGCTAGCGTATTTGATAAGTAGAACGTCGGACAAACATCGATAGTAATAATGTGGTTTGATAGCTGTTGATCATCTAAGCATTACCTAATAGTTTGCTTAGACGTAAACGTGTGATTTTATTTTGCTCTGCGGCGGCATTGGCCAGCTCTGTGGCACGGTCGTTTGGCAGGCGCGCCAAGAGCAAATCGAGCATTTGCTGTGCGCTTTTGCCGGTTGCAAAGACAATAAAAATGAAACCAAATTTATCAAGATAATCTTGATTGCCTTTAGCGAGCGCTTCGAGTACATCGTCTGCCGCATCGTTAGCGCCAGACTGCTCATGTGCGGCGCTATCTTGTGTATTGCGATATTTCTCTTTTAAAGAAGCCACATTACCGATTTGTGGATGTCCATCAAATGCTTCTAGCAAGTTGGCCTCATTGGTTTGTACCTCATCCCAGATAGCGTCGCTATTCGCTAAGAGCGCATCGAAATCTGCAAAAGGACGCGCATTGGCAATTTTATTTGCCCAAACGCTACTGGTACAGCAGATTAAAAGCTGAGCAATAGCTACTTCCTGAGACAAATTATTAAATTGCGCTAAGGTTAAGCTCATGGTGATATCCTTTTTGTTGATATGACAGCCCATTATGTGGACTGGATAACTATTGTTTAATAAAGGTTTATACATGGTGGTTTTTTGCTTAGACTTAGCGATAGCAATCGATGTTTTTATGGTTCATTTTTTAGTTTTTCGACGTTTGCATTGTTATTTAAGCAAACCCACAGTGCGTATTTAAGTTGCTAGCTTTCTAATCATGATAAATTGACGATACAGAACGTATTTTTTGAGGAAATACTAATAGTTGAGCCGCAAAATGACATGGCAGTATAGTTTTGGTCGTAATACGTGTGATTTATAATTACCATTCTGCTAAAACCTGACTAATTGGTCAACTGTTTTATGAGAATTTTTTTATTTGGTGGCTCATGCTGCGAAAATCTGTGCATTGATATATAAAAACATTCAAAAATATAGCGACTATTTTGTCGAACCAGCCACTTGGAGTGAGATACCATTGTTATGACTCAAAATAATCAGAAAGAGGATATCCTGACTACTGATGCGCCATCGCATCGTAGTCAACAAGTTACGCGCGCGCACAATCAAGCGTTGATACTGGCAGCAGCTGAAGAGGAGTTCGTGCTCCAAAGCTATCGCGGCGCTACGATGCAAGGCATCGCTGATCGAGCAGGACTGCCTAAAGCCAACGTTCACTATTATTTTAAAAACAAAAAAAACCTATATATGGCGGTGCTACGCTCGATTATTGAAGAATGGAATGACGGCTTGGTGACCATGACAGTGGACAGCGATCCAAAAACTGTCATTGAAAAGTTTGTCCGTACCAAGCTGCATCAAGCTTTTGTCAATCCTAGTCGTCATAAGTTGTTTGCCATTGAGGTCATCGGCGGTGCGCCTCACTTGCACGAATTTATGTCAACAACGATGAAAGATTGGGTAAATGATAAAGCGCAAGTCATGAAAGAGTGGCATAAGCAAGGCAAGATTGGGATTACAGATCCCTTGCAACTACTAATTTTGATATGGGCGACGACCCAGCGTTACGCTGAATTTGAGATTGAAATTGTCGGCCTGATGGACAAAACAGCTTATGACGCAGAAGATGAAGCGCGCGCAGCAGATTTTCTAGTGCCTTTTATTTTACGAGGCTGTGGACTTGAATGATTATATACAGTTAAGTCATTGTGATTAAGCGATCACAGTGGACGAGGTGCATAAACAAATTTTATGGCACCTCGTTTTACTTTCAGACAGGGCTAAACATTCAAATTTATGCCACTTTTTGCGCTGTTTTTAAGCCATCTTCGGCATGTTGTTCAGCCGTATCAAATTCTACACCGTAGTTTTTTGGTAGGATTATATCAAGCGTGATTGCCACAATACCGGACATCGTCACCGCTGAGCCAAAGATGTTTTGGAAAAATTGCGGCGTCTGTGAGAGTACGTCAGGAACGAATGCAATACCCGTTGCTAATCCTAGTGACGTGGCGATAATCAAGACATTACGATGGGTAAAATCCACGGTGGATAGTATACGAATACCCGCAGTTGCGACAGTGGCAAACATCAGTAGCGTGACCCCGCCTACGACAGGCTTGGGCAGCTGCGTGAAAATCGCACCAAGGATAGGAAATAGACCCATCAGGCACAAGATACCGCCAACATAAAAACCAACATAGCGACTGGCAATCCCCGTCATCTGAATCACGCCGTTATTTTGGCTAAAGGTTGTCACAGGAAAAGTGTTGAATACAGCCGCAATCAGCGAGTTGACACCATCACCCAACACACCACCTTTAATGCGCTTCTCATAGAGAGGGCCTTTGATCGGTTCGCCTGAAATCATCGAGGTAGCGGTCAAGTCGCCTGAGGTCTCAATACTGGTAATGATGTACATAAAGGCAATGGGAATAAATGCCTGCCAATCAAAACCAAAACCATATTTGAAGGGAATGGGAACGGTGAAAAAATCCGCTTTAGACACCAATGAAAAATCAATGCGCCCCATAAATACGGCAGCGAGCAAGCCTAACATCAGACCGATAAAGATAGCACTTGAGCGAATAACCTTATTGTTAATAATGCTAATGAGCACCACACTGACGAGTACGCCACCACCTAAGAGTAGGTTTGGAATACTACCGAAATCCTCAGCACCAAACCCACCTGCCAAATCAGTGAGACCTACCTTTGTTAGGGACAAACCAATCGTGACAATCACACAGCCAGTAACAATAGGGCTCATAAATGATTTGAGTTTGGTGATAAATTGACTCAAAAATATCTCAACAAATGCACCGAGAAACGACACACCAAAGATAACGGATAAAATCTCTTCAGGACTACCACCGCGGTTTTTTACTACAAATCCTGCGGTCAATACTGCCGCCAAAAAACCAAAACTGGTGCCTTGTAATGCCATAAGGCCAGAGCCGATGGGCCCTACTTTTCGCGTTTGAATAAAAGTCGCGACTCCAGATACGATTAAGGACATGCTTAGCAGATAGGGGATATGTTCCCCTAAACCTAAAGTGCCACCGATGATTAGTGAAGGGGTAATAATACCAACGAAAGCAGCAAGTACGTGCTGTATGGCACCTAAGAATGCTTTGATAGGGTTGGGGCGGTCGTGCAGTCTATATAATAAATCAGTATTTGCTGGAACGTTTTCACTCATGGTGGTTTCCTCCTAGAATAACTGCTTAGCACCCAATTAGCTGTATATATCAGACAACGTAACAAATCATTAGATAAAAATTAAAACCCAATCCTTGACCTGTTTTTTATCGATTCAAATAATAGGGGTAAGTTCCCGACCTTAAAATAGACAACAGTAATAGTTTATATTTGTTGGCCAATATCTAAATAACCTGACCAATTAGTCAGACCTATTTAGGATATAGGTAAAATGAAAGTTAATGCAATGTTTTTTTTGGTACTAACCGGTTTACGGGTTTATTACTAACAATAAGGAAGAAAAATGAGTTCGAATGAAGGGTACCTAAGAAGAGTGCATAAGACGGCGGGCAGGTTTTACTAAGTAGGTTTTATCACTTTTCTTCTAGCAGCTTATGACACAAAAAAGCCTTAATCATATTCATTATGATTAAGGCTTTTTGTATGAGTAAATTCTAACGTTGTGATTCAGTTGCCTAAATTACTTTGGACTTGATGACCATACGGGTGAGCGGATGATGCCTTGTCCTGATTTGCCGAACGCTTCGCCACCATTCAATGATTTAATCGTTAGTACACCTTTGCCGCCTTGGGTTGACGCATAGACCACGCGCTTGCCATTGGGTGAGAAGCTTGGGGCTTCATCGATACCCGTATTACCAAGGTTGGTCGTCACCGAACCATTGCTATTCATAATCGCGGCTGAGCGTCCACTTAAAAAGGCGATTTGTGTTCCGTCGCTGCTAAACTGCGGACTGGTTGCATAGCCACCATTAGATACTTTGGTGGTGCGTCCCGAGCCAAACTCATAACGATAGACTTGTGGTTTATTGAATCCAGCTTTGTCACTGACAAATACAAATGACTTGCCATCAGGAGCGTAGCTTGGCTGCACCTCACTGCTTGGCAAATTAGTGAGGCGTCTAGGCGTACCGCCGCTTGCGCTTATCTCATAGATATCGGCGCTACCCTCAAAACTACTAGAAAATAGGATTTTGCTGCCATCAGGGGAGAATGACGGACTCAAGTTACTACCAGAAAAAGGCGTTAGCACACTGGCGCCGCCGCCGCTGACGTTTTGAATGTAGATGACAGGATATGATTTTTCACGTTGTACCGAGTAGGCAATGCGATTGCCGTCAGGTGACCATGCTGGTGAGAAGATAGACCCAGCTACCTCAGTGATGGTTTTGGCGTTTTCACCATCAGCATCCATCACTTTTAGACGAGAGACTTTTTGTTTGCCAGTGCCTGTTTCTTCTATATAAGCAATACGCCCTGAGAAATCCCCTGGAATGCCCGTAATCAGCTCATAGACTTTATCTGCGATGACGTGACCGGCGTAGCGCATGCTTTCTCTGTTATTGTCAGCGGTTAGGCTTTGCTTGCCTTCTATCACGCGACCAGATTTGACATCGATGACCTCGTAATCGGTGACGATTTTGCCGCGATTGGTACGAGTGCTGCCGACGACTAGATAGGGTATGCCCATACTTTGCCATACTGGCAGTGTGCCTGCCAGTTCGCTACTGCTGCGTGGCTGCTGCGGTAGGTTTTGGCTGGTGACTTTTAGTTCTGTATTATTCAAATCATTTAAAATAATAGGGGACAAAACAGAATCGCCTGCGAATGGTACAAACGCGACTTGGTTTTGTTGGACAGGAATCTCATAGTCCAATTCTAATACGACAGGGGCTGCGAGCACGTTTTGCGAGATAAGTAATGCTGAACTACCCGCAAGTAAAGAGGCTAGTAGTTTTTTATGAGTATACATGGGTCAATGGCGCTCCTAAAATTAATATGATAGTCATTTTTATAGTCGATGAGGCAAGTATAGATAAGTCAATTTAAAAATGACACAACGAGATTAAAGGCTATTTTTCGTAGCCTCTGGAGACGAAGTCACAGCAAGCAAGGAAAATAGTATTTAATCGAGTGTGTTTGTGATGCTATATCAGTTTTATTTGGGCTTTACTATATTTAGATGAAAAAACGATGCGATAAAAGCCGCTTAACATCACGTTATCAATAATACAAGACGCTAGCAACTGATTAATTGCTACCTTTAAACTGTATAGTAAAGGTAGGATATTTTGGGTCATCAGCATCGATTGGTAGGCTACCTGTGTTGAGCACTGCTTGTCTGGCAGCTTCATTGACGACGCTATCAGGACCAGATGCGGTGACATTGACCACGTCACCATTGGCATTAACGGTGATGTTTAAGGTGGCACGCTGGGTAGAGCCTTTCGCTGCGGTAGGCGGCGTATAGTTGCGCTTGATTAGATTGATGATTTCACTATTGCTGGCACCGCGACTACCACTTGAGGCAGAGCGACTACTACCTTTAGAAGTACTAGAGGTTGAGGTCTCGCCGGAGATGGTTGATTGACCATCTGAGAGACTAAAGGTTCGGCCTGCATTGCCAGAGCCATCGGTATCAATCTGTATATTACGATCGTTAGCCGTGGGGCGTCTGATCTTGGGTGGATTGTTTTGCTTTTGGCGAAAATCTCCAAGCCTTTTTTGCTCTTCGATCATCTGCTCTCTTTTGTCTTGCTCTACTTGATCAAGCTCCTCTATCGCGGATTCGTCTAGCTGCGCTGCCCACTCAGCCATTCTGCGCTCATATTCTTGGTTTTGCTCGCGCAGGCGTTGATGTTGCTCTTCACTCATAAGCATAGGCTGACTGGCAGGCTCGTCAGATCGCGTAAACACAGGGACACGCTGGGAGTTAGGCTGGCTTGGATTTTGAGCGCTTGAGCTACTACTACTTGAGGTTTCTTGTTGAGCGCTACTGGCTGAGTCGCTGGTGCTGCTGTCCATTTGCATGGCGCTGGCTGCTGCACGATTGGCCAATATCTGTCCTTGCATTTCAGCGAGCTGCTCAGGAGTTACCATGACCGTCTCGATGCTACCAGCAGTCTCAACCTCAGTGGTCTGATAGTTATAAATCAGTATGCCGATTATAAGACCATGTGCTAGCAAACTGAGTAATGTAGGCAGTGTTAGCCCGTTGCCTTCAGGTTCGGTGGGGACATAGACGGCAGGCGCATTATGCATGATATGGATACTCATGAACGTGGTTTATCGGATTGGCTGCTATGATGTGACATACCTATATAGAAGGTATAGCTATTGGAGTGATGGCGTCGGTAAAGGCGCACCAGTCAATAACCCTACTTTTTCAATACCTGCCTGCTGCAAAGTTGCCATGAGCGTCATGATAGCGCCATATTGGTTATTTTGATCAGCATTAATCATCACTTGCAATGGCTCAGTGTTGGTATTACCGCTCTGAGACTGTAAGTTGGATAAAGTGTTAATTAGCTCAGGCTCACTAATAGGCAAGTCGATATTATTTTCATAACTGATAAAAATCTCACCCTTGTCAGTCAATGAGACAATGACGGGCAACTGGCTCTGACTCATGGTATTGGTTTGCTCTTTTGGCAAATCAACATCGACACCCGTAATGAGCATGGGTGCGGTCACCATAAATATCACCAATAGCACCAGCATAACGTCGATGTAGGGAACGACATTCATCTCTGCATTCAGCGCTTTTTTCTCACGGCGATAGGGATTTGGTTTCATAGCCCATTCACCTGAGTGGCACTCACTTGCGTCTCTCTAGCAACGGGGATTTGCACACTGGTCTCGCGCTGTAGCATGCCTGTCATCTCGTCACAGAACAGTGCTCGTGAATCATAAAGACGGCTAGATTTTGCCGTAAAATGATTGTATGCCAATACAGCAGGAATAGCGGCAAACAAGCCCATGGCTGTCGCAATCAGCGCCTCAGCAATACCAGGCGCGACAGAGGCTAGGGTGGCTTGCTCGGTTTGCGACAGTCCCAAAAACGCGTTCATGATGCCCCAAACGGTTCCAAACAGTCCAATGTAAGGAGCCACCGAGCCGATACTCGCTAGCGTCGTCAGTCCTGACTCGAGTAATTGCTGCTGACGGCCCAAGCCGACACGCAGTTTACGTTCAACACCGTCGATGATGTCATCTTTAGGTTGACGCTTTTTATGCATTCTCAGGTACTCTGAAAATCCCACATAAAAAATCTGCTCAAGTCCTTGGCGATCAGGTGAGCCTTGTACGCCTTGATACAGCTTTGCTAAATCTTCGCCTGACCAAAACCAAGTCTCAAATTGTTGATCAAAGTTTTTGGCTGTACCGAGCCGCGCACTCATACGGAAAATAATGACCCAACTGAACAAAGAGGCTAATAGCAATAACGCCATCACAATCTGTACCAATAGACTGGCTTGGGTAATAAGATCAATAATATTTAATGATTCAGGCATGTAATGGACTCACGGATAATTGACAACAGCTGGTTTAAATAAAGACATCCAAACCAAACGAACCCTAAAAATAATAAGCATACTTTATCGTTGAATCTTAAGCGCAGTAAAGATCTCGGCAATCGGGTTTAGTAAGAGACTATTTGAGACCACGCTCAACCACTGAGACATCAACATAATAACCTGTTAGTTTACTTCTAAATAAAAGAAACGTCATTATTAATGTGTTAACCAGACAAAAAGTACGATACATCAAATATTTTAACAATATAGTGGCAACACGCCCTACTAGTATACATAAATGATTTGAGCTAGAGACTATAAGAAAATTCAAATTTGTATAGACTTTTTATCGTTATAAAAGTGGTGTTTTTAATTGTTTTTTATACGAGTTAGACATTATCAGCGATTGAGTTTGTAAGACAACTCGTCTAATATGTTACGCTTTGTTACTACATTATTCTTACTGCGGCATCGCCATTTTGCTGAGGTCATGTTTAGTTTTAGGTAGTGGTGATTTTTTATTAGCCAGTTGGGGGCGAACACTTATGAATGCAATTGAACGCTATTTTGGGATTAATGGTGACAATACCACGATCAAAACAGAAATCGTCGCTGGTATAACCACGTTTTTGACGATGGCTTATATTATCTTTGTTAACCCTAATGTCTTAGCCGATGCAGGTATGGACAAAGGGGCCGTATTTGTCGCAACCTGTGTGGCCGCAGCAGTCGGTTGTTTCATCATGGGTATCTATGCCCGACTACCAGTGGCATTAGCGCCAGGCATGGGACTTAATGCTTTCTTCACCTATGGCGTGGTCTTAGGTATGGGGTATGCATGGCAAACCGCGCTGGGTGCGGTGTTTTTGTCAGGTTGTATCTTTGTTCTATTAAGCCTCTTTAAGATTCGTGAGGCAATCATCAATGCGATTCCAAACTCTCTCAAAAACGGCGTGGTCGCTGGTATTGGTGCATTCTTGGCTTTTATTGCTTTGCAGAGTGCAGGTATCATCGTCAATCATGATGCGACCTTGGTTGCTCTTGGTGATATGACGTCATTTGGTCCTGTATTGGCATCTCTAGGTTTTGTCGTCATTATTGGTCTGTCTTATAAAAGAGTCCCAGGTGCGGTAACCATTGGTATTTTGCTGGTTGCTCTGATTAGTTTGCTAATGGGCTATACACAGTTTACCGGTATCATATCTGCACCGCCTTCTATCGCGCCGACACTGATGCAGCTCGATATCGCTGGCGCATTTGATGTGGGTATGATCAGTGTGATCTTCGCTTTCTTATTTGTGGACTTATTTGATACTGCAGGTACGCTAATTGCGACCACTAGCCAAGCCAAGTTGACTGACAAAGATGGCAATATTCCTAATATGGGCAAGGCGCTATTAGCAGACTCAACAGCGACAGTTGCAGGCTCTTTACTTGGTACTTCATCGACAACCAGTTATATCGAAAGTATCTCTGGTATTGCCTCAGGTGGCCGTACAGGATTGATGGCAGTCACTGTTGGTGTGTTATTTTTACTAAGCATTTTCTTTTCTCCATTAGCCGGTATGATCCCAGCCTACGCGACGGCCGGTGCCATATTTTATGTTGCCGTACTGATGATGGGCACCCTAAAAGACATCGACTGGAGCGACTTAACAGAAGCGGCGCCTGTTGTAGTTGTATTGCTGTTCACGCCGCTGACATACTCTATCGCTGATGGCATCGCACTTGGTTTTATCACCTTTACCGCGGTCAAAGCGATCTCTGGTAAGTTCGCTGATATCAGCATTGCTGTATGGCTTTTGACTCTTGTGCTATTGGTTAAAATTATCTTCTTATAAGGCGTATTGCGCTAGGTATGAGACCTAACCATACAACCCTCTTTATCACTTGATGGTAAAGAGGGTTTTTATTATTTGGAGATGGTACTTAGCTTACTAGTGAGCCCAAAATTGTTACGATTAAAACCCAAAATTTTGGTAATAATTAATCAGTAATAGTAAACTAAAAAATATAACCAAAGCGTCATGACTGAAAAATTGCTTGTAAATATTTGTTTTTTAAAGAAAAATTAATTTTTAAAAATAAAAAAAAGCGTTAGTTTGAATTTTTTTTTCATGATATTATAGCCGAGTTAAGCGCATCACCTCAATCAACGCCGTAGAGGTTTTTCTTACAGTGAATTTGCACATTTAAGATGGTATGTTTGGGCTTGTTTAAGTGTTTTTTTATCACTTCATTCAAGCGATATTTGGCCATCACACTCCTTTCACTACTAACAAGAAGAAGGCACTAATGCCGCTTAATTTTTCGTTGTTGCCTTTGTATTGTTAACGTAGCCCGTTTAACAGTGGAACGACCTACTTAACCATCTCCAGCATGTGCTGGATTTTCTAGTTTTGTGATGGCGCCGTTTGGTCTTTTGATTATTGCTGTGAATATCCTTCCATAACCTCTATTTTGATAGCGGTTACGAGCAGTTATGCAGGACGATCAGACTTCCTAAAGCACCATTTATTATGGTTTTTAAACGATAGTTATGGAGTTGTTATGAACCCAGTAGACCAGTTTACCCCGCAAGAGCCGATTTTGTTCAATCCTGTTGATATGCTGTCGCCAGAGTATCTTGCCCAGCCAATAGAAGAGTTATATAAGCGTATTTCGCCACTATATAGCGTTGATGAACAGCGTTGGTTGGCTGATTTATTGCCACTTGCCAAGCCTAGTGCAGAGGAGCGTGATGCTGCCGCTGAGCAGACACGCAAGCTGGTTGAGCATGTGCGTAACGATGGCAAAGCCGTCAAGATGGTTGACTCATTATTGCTTGAGTATAGCCTTGATACCCAAGAAGGTATCTTGCTCATGAGCTTGGCAGAAGCGTTGATTCGAGTGCCGGATAATTATACTGCTGATGCATTGATTCATGACAAAATGAGTGTGGCAGATTGGAAAAAGCACATCAAAAATGACAATGGTTTCATGGTCAATGCCTCTACTTGGGGCATGATGATGACAGGCCGTGTCGTCAGTATTGATAGCAGCACTACTGCATCAGGTTTCTTGGATCGCATGACCAAAAAGATGGGTGAGCCTGTCATTCGTAGTGCCATGCAAAAAGCCATGCGCATCATGGGCCATCAGTTTGTATTGGGCGAAACCATCGAAGACGCCAATAAAAACAGCCAGCCATATCGTAATAAAGGTTATACCTATTCATTCGATATGCTAGGTGAAGCGGCTATCACGCATAGAGATGCTGAAAAATACTTCAATGACTACTTGCATGCGATCAAAGCGACGGCCAACGTCAAAGTCAAAGAAGGTATGCCTAAGCCATCAGTATCTATCAAATTGTCTGCGCTGCATCCTCGCTATGAAGCGACACAAGAAGCTCAAGTTATGGGTCTATTGCGTCAACGCTGCTTGCTCCTTATTGAAGCGGCACGCGAGGTCAATGTTGATCTTAGTATTGATGCCGAAGAAGCGGATCGTCTTGAGATTTCTTTAAAACTGTTTGAGTCTCTATACCGTGATAACTCAACAGCTAGTTGGGATGGCCTAGGTATCGTTGTACAAGGTTATTCTAAACGTGCTATTGCTGTATTGGCTTGGCTTGCTCGTTTGTCTTCTGAAGTAGGCGATCGCATTCCAGTACGTCTGGTAAAAGGCGCTTATTGGGATACTGAGATCAAACTTGCTCAGCAAAAAGGTCTATCAGGCTATCCAGTTTGGACACGCAAAGAAGGTACAGATACCGCATATCTTGCCAGTGCGCGTTTCTTATTATCAGACCATCTGCGCGGTCTTATTTGGCCACAGTTTGCGACGCATAATGCGCACACACTGTCTTCAATCATGACCATGAGCACCCATAAAGAGTTTGAATTCCAGCGTTTGCACGGTATGGGTGATGCACTTTATGACCATATTTTGCAAGCTTATGAGATTCCTGTACGTATCTATGCACCAGTTGGCGCGCACAAAGACTTGCTACCATATTTGGTACGTCGTTTGTTAGAGAACGGTGCCAACAGCTCTTTTGTTCATCAGTTATTAGACAAGTCGTATCCGATTGAAAAACTAACTGTGCATCCATATGACAAGCTACTTGCCAACCCAACCTTGCACAACCCAGATATTCCGCTACCACTAGAGATTTATGGTTCGCGCCGTGCAAGTTTTGGCCCTAATATATTTGTAGAGTCACAATGGCTACCGTTCAAAGCAGCTATTGATAGCCATCTCAATAAAAAATGGTCAGCGACACCTATCATCAACGGCCAAGCAATTAATGAATATGAAGTAGATGGCGTCACCCATCAGCTTGATGCGCAGCCTGTACTTGCGCCTTGGAATCATGACGTAAGCGCTGGTGAAGTCAAATATGCCAATGCAGAATTGGCTCGTCAAGCAATTGATGTGGCTGTCGCTGGTCAAAGCATGTGGCAAAACGTAGCCGTGACCAAGCGTGCGGCAATACTGCGTAAAATCGCTGAGCTATTTGAAGAAAACTACGCTGAGCTAATGGCACTATGCCAAGTCGAAGCTGGTAAGACTATGCAAGACAGCATCGATGAAATCAAAGAAGCCGTTGATTTCTGTCGTTTTTACGCTGATGAAGCAGAGCGCCTAGACGATGTCGTGCATGAGTTTACAGATTTGTCTGGTAAGCCATCTCGTCAAGTTTATAAACCACGTGGCACTTTTGTGTGTATTAGTCCATGGAACTTCCCATTGGCTATCTATACGGGTCAAATCGTGGCGGCACTGGCAGCAGGTAATACGGTAGTCGCTAAGCCTGCTGAACAAACCAGCTTGATTGCGCATTTTGCTGCGCAACTCATGTATCAAGCGGGTGTACCAGCAGAAGCACTACAATTGGTGACAGGTGCCGGTGATGTGGGCGGAGCGCTAACGGCTGCTGATAACATAGCAGGTGTGATATTTACTGGCTCAACCCAAACTGCTCAGCGTATCAATCAAAGCTTGAATGATCATGCTCAAGCGAGTGGCGAGCTGCCTGTATTTATCGCTGAAACTGGCGGTCAGAACGCGATGATTGTTGATTCAACAGCACTGCCAGAGCAAGTCGTTAAAGACGCTGTTCTATCTGCATTTGGTTCAGCAGGTCAGCGTTGTTCAGCTTGTCGTATATTGTGCGTGCAAGATGAGATGGCGGATGATTTGATTGAGCTGTTACAAGGCAATATGGCTGAGCTGTCTGTTGGCAATCCACTATACGCTGCCACAGATGTGGGTCCTGTGATTGATGCTGATGCCAAAAATGGTTTAGAGGCGCATATCGCCCGTATGGACGCTGAGCCAACCGCTACTATCTTGGCTCAAACCCCAATGAGTTCAAGCTCGGTTGTCAGCCAAGAAAACTCTACCTTTGTATTGCCAACCGCAATCGAGGTAAGCAGTATTGATGTGATTGGTGGTGAGCACTTTGGTCCAATCCTGCACGTATTGCGCTATCAAGCACGTGATCTGAATAAGCTGATTGACGCTATCAACAACACAGGCTTTGGTTTGACGATGGGTATTCATAGCCGTATCGAAAAAACTGTTGAGCATATCGAGCGCCGTGCTTTTGTAGGCAACACTTATATCAACCGTAACCAAATCGGCGCGGTCGTAAACGTCCAGCCATTTGGTGGTTGTGGTCTGTCTGGTACTGGCCCGAAAGCAGGTGGCCCGCACTATGTTGCGCGTCTGATGCAGCTTAGCTCAGAATCAAATGGTAGCAACCAAACAAATGTTAACACCCAAACAACCACTCAAACAGAACTCGCATAAGGAGTAGCAACATGGCGACTGAATTCAAAAAAAATCATGCCCAGGTTTGTGAATCTTGGCGACTACTTGGCGCGGTCAATCGCGCAACGTACCTAGAGGCGGCAATTCCAAAGTTGTCTCTATTGACTGGTGATGCCAACAAAGCAAAGCGTTTATTCAATCACCTATTGAACGCGGCGCCAAGCTTAGATGAGACGCATCGTATGACTGGTGCGACAGGTGAGTCAAACGACTTGTACGTCACTGGTCGTGGTAAGACAATGGTCGTTGGTGGCGAATCAGCCAGAGCAATGGCCGTACTAGGTCAGCTTGTGGCTGCATTATTGACTGGTAATGAAGTCATACTGCATTGCCCAAGCCAAAATGAGATGTGCAATGAAGCCGCTAAAATCCTGTACGATACGGGTATTAGCGAAGATGTATTGAGCGTGGCTAATGACTCGCAAACCATCACGCTTTTATACATTGATCGTCTTGCTCAGGTGGCCGTTTCTGGCAGTCGTAGTGAAGTACAAGCCATCAGTCAAGAGCTTGCAAAGACAGATGGTATTTTGACTCAAGTCATCAGTGTCACTGATATGGAAGGACTGTCTGAGATGTTAACGCCTGATTATCTGCATCGTTTTGTCACTGAGCGTGTTAAGACGATTAACACCACAGCGATTGGTGGTAATGCTAGCTTGCTTGAGCTTGGTACAGAGTAATAGTATTAACGACCAACACGTTTAGTGTTTATAGTGGTTTTAATAAATACTAAGCGGCGTTTGATACATCATTATGAGTATTGAACGAGTAATTGTGTAATATGCATAAGAAAAAACCGCTATCTGAGTAATTATCAGATAGCGGTTTTTTTATTGTGCATTATTCAGCTAAAATTTGATGATTATGTTTTATTCAGTCATATTGACCCATATCCAACCGTTTTCTAACCATTCGCTTAAATCATCTGTATCGATATCCTTCACATCACTATATTGTAATGGCTCTCCATCAGCCAAACGTACCAACACTGCTATTGCTGCATCATCAAGTCCATCGAGACGCTGCCCATTGGCATACAGCACAATACCATTACCAGTTTTGTTATAGAGTAGGCGATTGCTATAGTCCGCTTGCAATAGCGCACCTTCAGACAATGCTTGTACAAGCTCATCGGTGCCCAGTGTTTCCTCTGGCATCAGCGCATCGTATTGGCGCTTACTCACCACCTCAGAGACTGCTTGACGAATCATATCATCACCACGCTCAGACTGTAGCATGTGCAAGAGCTGCTCTTTGATCGCACTGATACTCTCTGATTGCAATGCGCCAGATGCCTGTAGTGCTTGCGGCAATAGCAGCGGAATAAACAAATCGCTATCGTTGGTGGCGATATCCGCTAAGCTATCGATAATTTGCATCAAATTTGGACGACGGCAGCCAAAAGAAAACGTCAGACAATCATCTTGCGCCACGCCGAAATGCGAGAGTTTGGGCGGCACATAAAGCACGTCACCCGCTTCTAATATCTCATCAAAGATGATGTCGCCCATATCGTCAAACAAGCGAATAGGCTCATCAGCAACAAACTCTGTCTGCTCATCACAGAATTTGCCCAACTGCCAGCGCCGTAAACCATAGCCTTGTGCCAAAAATACATCGTAGTCGTCATAATGCTTACCGACCGATCCTCCTTTAGGGGCATAAGAGACCATAATATCGTCACGCTGCCACTGCGGAATATAGTCAAACGCTTGCCACAATTGCCCAAGCTCAGGCGACCATTGCTCTAGGTTTTGTACCAATACGGTCCATTGTTCTGGTAGGTTCTCAAAATCAGTCTCGCTCAGTGGGCTTTTTTTGAGTTGCCACTGCGCTTGACCTTCTTTTTTACTGGCTGCTTGGGTTAGCAAGCGTGCGCTAGCATCTTCTTCAAGGGCAAGACCCATCATATCATCGGGCTCAAACATATCGATCAGCTGCGGTAAGCCTTGCTTGATAAGCAGTGGTTTTTTCTGCCAGTATTCAGCCAAAAACTGCTCAGGCGTAATAGAGTCGGGTAGACAAAGAGGAATAGAGGTCATGGGTAAATCCATATTTTAAATACGTACAAGATTGATGGTAAGGGATGCTTTATAGGAAGGGATTAATCGTTTATGATGATCACCTATCTGATGGCTATCATCAGAGCAGCCATCAAATCGTAGGAAAGTTATGAAAAAATTACATTTTGTTGTCATTATTGCTAGCGTGTTTTTCTTGCAAGCTTGTGTCCATAAAATCGTCACCGTGCCTGCCAAAGTCGCCTATAAAACCACCAAAGGCGTAGTCAAAGGCACGGTCGCGGTCGGTAAAGCTATCATACCAGGCGATAGTGATGACGATGATGATAAAAAGGATAAAAAATAAAACCTTACTTATCACCTATGAGTTTTTAAGATCATCATAGCATGCAAAGTAAGGTTGTTTTTTTATAGACTTAGGCGAATGTATAGCCAGTTTGAACAAATAGAGATGAGGCAATTGTGCCTTATCTCTATTGCTTTAAGGTATTCAATTCATCTTAGCAAACTTTACAGCTTGGCAAACTTTACAGCTTGGCAATCCACTCTTTAATAGCACGTGCTTGCTCAGCGGCATTACCGATATAAGTAGCAGGCGTCAATGCACGTAGGCGTTCTTTATCCGCATCGCTAACAGCCAATAGCTCATCGCTTTCAACAAAGGTTAGCATGGCTTCACGAGTCATGGCATTACCGCGAGTCAAGGCTTTTAGTTTTTCATACGGGTTTTCAACACGGTAGCGACGCATGACCGTTTGAATCGGTTCTGCCAACACTTCTTGCGCTTGATTCAAGTCGTCATTTAAACGCTGTGCATTTAGCTCAAGTTTACCCACCCCTTTTAGGCACGCATCAAAAGCAATCATGCTCTGTGCTAGGCCAACACCGATATTACGTAATACGGTAGAGTCTGACAAATCACGCTGCATACGTGAAATCGGTAACTTCTCACCCAAATGGGCCAGCATCGCGTTGGCAACGCCTAAGTTGCCTTCAGAGTTTTCAAAGTCAATTGGATTAACTTTATGCGGCATGGTAGAAGAGCCAACTTCACCGTCTTTTAGGCGCTGTTTAAAATAGCCTAAGCTAATATATTGCCAAATATCACGGTTAAAATCGATCAAGATGGTATTGAAACGCTTAACAGCATCAAACAACTCAGCGATATAGTCATGTGGCTCAATTTGAGTCGTATAAGGGTTAAAGGTTAACTCTAGACGCTGATTGATAAATGCTTCAGCATGACTCTGCCAGTCGACGTCAGGATACGCTGAAAAATGCGCATTGTAGTTGCCAACGGCGCCATTGATTTTACCCAATAACTCTACTTGATTGATTTGCTTGATTTGACGAGCAAGGCGGTAGGCCACGTTTGCCATCTCTTTACCCAATGTCGTTGGACTGGCTGTCTGACCATGGGTGCGTGATAGCATTGGTTGATCAGCATGAGCAATCGCTAAGTCAACGATGCTATCAGTCACTTGCTGCATTTTGGCAACGACAAGCTTGCGGCTGTCTTTGAGCATCAATGCATACGATAAGTTGTTGATATCTTCACTGGTACAGGCAAAGTGAATAAACTCAAGAGAATCAATTAAAGCGTCCTGACCCCGGAACTTGTTCTTGATAAAGTACTCAACCGCTTTTACATCATGATTGGTCGTCGCTTCGATGTCTTTGATCGCTTGGGCATCGGCTTCACCAAAATCATCAACGATTGCATTCAAAAAAGCGTTGGTCTGGTCATCAAATGCTGCTAATTCACCAATTGCGCTGTTGTCAGCTAAAGACTGCAACCAGCGAATCTCTACCGTAACGCGAGCTTTGATTAGACCAAATTCAGATAAATAAGGACGTAAGCTGTCAGCCTTTGATGCGTAACGACCATCAATTGGAGAGAGAGCGGTAAGTGGGGTCATGGTTGTGCCTCAGTAGTTATGAAATAAAAAACTGCAAGAGTCTAGATAAAAAATTACCATATAAAAAACGACGTCGAAATCGTTGCGCGTAATATAGCAGAAATATGATATTAAAAAAGTGGTCTATGCAAATAAAGCGATGTTGACCCTCGTCAAAATAAATCTATTTGCTGCATCAACATCTGTGCTTTAAGTTGGGTGTTAGGAATCAATTAAAATCCACATGGTGCATCGATAGATTCAATCACGCCGCCGCCTAAACATACTTCATCGATATAAAATACCGCTGACTGTCCAGGAGTGACAGCGCGCTGCGGCTCATCAAATACCACTCGAACCTCACTGCCATCAGCATTGGTCGCAAACACGCGGCACGCTTGATCAGGCTGGCGATAGCGAGACTTCTCCATACAGGCTAAGCCTTCGTCGCTAAACACATCCGCAGGTGGTAAACCATCAATCCAATCGAGCTTATAGGCTTTTAGCTCGTTGCTCATTAGCATGGGATGTTCATGCCCTTGACCGACGATTAAACGATTTTTCTCTAAGTCTTTTGCCAATACAAACCACGGCTCCTCGGGACGGTCTTTGACACCGCCAATGCCAATGCCACCGCGCTGACCCAATGTGTAGTACATGAGGCCATCATGAGTACCGATGACTTTATTGTCATCAGTAAGTATCTCGCCTTTTTGGGCAGGCAAGTACTGTTGTAGGAAATCTTTAAAACGGCGCTCACCAATAAAGCAAATACCCGTAGAGTCTTTTTTCTTAGCCGTCGCTAGGTCATGCTCTTCAGCGATTTGACGTACCACTGGCTTTTCAAGCTCGCCAACTGGGAATAAGGTTTTAGCGATTTTGTCACCGCCAACCGCATGCAAAAAGTAGCTTTGGTCTTTATTATTATCAAGACCGCGTAAGAGCTGCGCAACCTCGTCACCTTCGGCATTGATATAGTTCACACTGCGGCGCGTATAGTGACCGGTCGCGATATAATCTGCACCAAGCGTCAACGCATAGTCCAAAAACGCCTTAAACTTAATTTCTTTGTTGCACAAGATATCAGGGTTAGGGGTGCGGCCGGCTTTATATTCTGCCAAAAAGTGCTCAAATACGCGATCCCAATATTCCATCGCAAAGTTGGCCGTGTGCAGTTTGATGCCAATTTTGTCACATACGGCTTGCGCGTCTGCGAGGTCATCCATTGCTGTACAGTATTCGGTGCCGTCATCTTCTTCCCAGTTCTTCATAAACAGGCCTTCAACCTTGAAGCCTGCCTGCTGAAGTAATACGGCTGATACAGAAGAATCGACCCCACCTGACATACCGACGATCACATGCTTGGTGCTAGGATTTTCGACATCAGCAAGTGTTAAAGGGCGATGAGCATTAAAAGACTCAGAAACGGTTGTGCTTGAAGTGTATTGTATGGCTGACATAAAACGGCTCAACTATTTATACGTTATCCAAAGTACATGCCGACGCCAAGCGTTATGCAATCACTACAATGCGTAGTCTCAGCAGAACAACGTCATCTTGTCTTTTGGATCTGGTATTATGATAAAATAAACGTCATATTATACCAGTTAATTGAAACTGGTGGCGACCGATGGTGTCTGGCTACTCGTAAAACCACTTTGAAAATTCAGATAGTGGTTTTGAATTATTTTAATCACCTTTAACTCATCTTGGAATAATAATGATAAAAATTGGTCAAGGTATTGACGTTCATGCTTTTCATAATAATGGTCAGCAGCAACAATATGTCATTCTAGCGGGCGTGCCGATTGAGCATTCTCATAGTTTGCTCGCACACTCTGATGGGGATGTGGTCTTGCATGCATTGGCTGATGCGCTGCTGGGCGCACTTGCACTTGGCGATATTGGGCAGCATTTTCCTGATACCGATGCGGCGCATGCTGGATTGGATTCAAGGATTTTGCTGCGTTATGTTTATAGTAAAGTGCAAGAGGCTGGTTATAGTCTAGGCAATGCTGATATCACGGTGATGTGTGAACGTCCAAAGCTGGCACCGCACAACAAAGCGATGCGCGCTAATATCGCGAGCGACTTACAAACAGATATTAGCAATATCAGTGTAAAAGCCACCACGACTGAAAAATTGGGATTTACGGGTCGTCAAGAAGGCATCATGGCCAATGCCGTGGTATTATTAGTCCCTAATACTGTTGAACCTACATAGATCGAAATTCGTGCTTGTAATACAGCGGCAGTTGCCCCATGTATCAGCCACGTCTTTACACAATTATTTTTATATAAATAATCATTTTAATGAACCGCTTTATCAATAGGAGCTTTTATGAGTGAGCAAACCCCAAACACTACTGCAAACGACGTTGAACAATTGATCCGTGATCAAATCCGTGACAATAAAGTCATTATTTACATGAAAGGCACACCGCAATTTCCGCAGTGTGGTTTTTCAGCGCGCTCTATCGAAGTGTTGACTCAGATTGGTCGTCCATTTGCGTTTGTAAACATTTTAGAAAACCCAGAAATCCGTGCAACGTTGCCAAAAATTGCGAACTGGCCAACGTTCCCACAATTATGGATTGATGGCGAGTTGATGGGCGGGTCAGACATCATCTTGCAAATGTATCAATCAGGCGAGCTAAAGCCATTGGTTGAAGCAAACAGCCCTGCTGCTTAATAATTAAAAGTGTGAGTTGGATGTCTTTAATGTCCAATTAGTCTTTGTAAGATACGAGTGTAAGATACGAGCACAGCAAACCCAAGTAGTCATTAATGGCTATTTGGGTTTTTTTATTATTGCTATTAGTGTCACTAATACTCTATCTATTCTTGTCCCTACTAGTATTTCCACGCGCCTATGTCATTAGGCTTCGTTGTTTTTATGGGATTTACCCCCATATAGTGTCCAAGATACCAGCGATATAAATAATAATTATCAGATAATTAAGAGAGCTTTATGAATAACCAAACCAATGAACAGTCAAATGAGCAGAGAGAAGCGGCTGCGCAAGCAGCGATTGAAAAGCGTCGCGCGCGTTTAAAAAACGAATCTACGCGGATCATTGAGATTGCTAATAATGAGTCATACTCAGCACTGAAGTGTATTCATCAGCTTAGTGTGGCAGGCGGTGCAACTGAAGCGACGTATATCGCTATTGAACAGCGCATTGTTGTGGACCAAGATCCAGCAGGTGCTTATCACTTGGCATTGTTGGCTCAAAACACGCCAGATTTGCCAATCGATGCTCGTCAACTTATCGAATTAGTAGTCAACAAGGGTGATAACCATCAGCGCTTGGCCTTACTCAAAAACTTACCATTACCGCCAGTTGAGCTTATCAAAGCGCAGATTTTAGCGAGTGATGATGGTGAGGCGATTGGTCAAATGAATGCCTATCTACAGATAAACCCAGAAGGGTATGGTAGCCATCATATGCTGTCTAGCGGTCAATCGGATCAGATCGTACCCTTGAGCCGTGGAAACAGTAATAACTAAGAGATCATTACGAACTCAAAAGCTAACAACCAAAGTGATGCTGGCGTAAGTATCTTTGCGCTTAATTATAATAGTTTTTATCCTAGCGTTTTTTAAGCGTGAAAAAATTGTTATAATGATGGGTTATTCAACCAATTATGAACGACTTAACTGAGTCGTTATCTTTTTTATAAATACGACTGACGTTTATTTGCTGATGGTTTTCTTATTTGAACATAAGATACGTCAATCAGCAGCGTTATGAGTCAAGTGAGGCACACATGCAATACCCAAAACATTACGACGTGATAGTAATCGGCGGTGGTCATGCTGGCACAGAAGCTGCTCTGGCGGCTGCACGTATGGGCGCTCAGACCTTATTGTTGACCCATAATATCGAGACGCTTGGTCAGATGAGCTGTAATCCCGCGATTGGCGGTATCGGTAAATCGCATTTAGTGCGTGAGATTGACGCGTTAGGCGGCGCGATGGCGCTAGCAACGGACAAAGCAGGTATCCAGTTTCGTGTACTAAACAGCCGTAAAGGCGCTGCTGTGCGTGCCACACGTGCGCAAGCCGACCGTATCTTGTATAAAGCCGCCATTCGCCACACACTAGAGAACCAACCCAATCTGGATTTGTTCCAACAAGCTGCTGACGATATTTTGGTAGAAAATGGCCGTGCGACAGCTGTTGTGACTTCTACAGGTATTATTTTTAAGACCGAAACAGTCGTATTAACCTCAGGCACTTTCTTGGGCGGCGTCATTCATATTGGTCTAGAAAACTCAAATGGTGGCCGTGCAGGGGATCAGCCTTCTATCAAGCTCGCCGATCGTTTGCGTGAGCTTAAGCTACCAGTCGGTCGTCTAAAAACAGGCACGCCAGCACGTATCGACGCCCGTAGCGTTGATTTTAGCGTGATGACGGTACAGCCAGGTGATACGCCGCTGCCTGTCATGAGCTATATGGGTGATGTCTCTATGCATCCTGAGCAGGTTAACTGCTATATCACACATACCAATGCGCGCACCCACGATATCATCCGTGAAAATCTTGACCGCTCACCGATGTTCTCTGGCAAAATTGAAGGCGTCGGCCCGCGTTATTGTCCGTCTATCGAAGATAAAATTCATCGTTTTGCGGACAAAGACAGCCATCAGATCTTTATTGAGCCAGAAGGCCTGACCACGCATGAGCTGTATCCGAATGGTATCTCAACCAGTTTGCCGTTTGATGTGCAGTTAGATTTTATTCATAGCATGAAAGGGCTTGAGAACGCCCATATCACGCGTCCAGGCTATGCCATCGAGTATGATTATTTTGATCCGCAAAATCTCAAGCCCACGCTTGAGACCAAATCAATTGATCGTCTGTACTTTGCTGGTCAAATTAACGGTACGACTGGCTACGAAGAAGCGGGCGTGCAGGGTTTGCTAGCAGGGACCAATGCCGCATTGGTCACTACTAACAATAGCGAGTTTGACACGTGGACACCGCGCCGTGATGAAGCGTATCTTGGCGTACTTGTGGATGATTTGATCACCCATGGTACGACCGAGCCTTATCGTATGTTTACGAGCCGTGCAGAGTATCGTTTATTGCTACGTGAAGACAATGCCGATCAGCGCTTAACTGAGACGGGTCGCAAGCTAGGGCTGGTAGATGATGTGCGCTGGCAAGCATATCAAGAAAAAATGGAAGCGATCTCGACAGAGACGTCACGCCTAAAAGACATGTGGGCCACGCCGACAAATACCTTGGGTCAGAAACTGTCTGAGCAGACAGGTGAGGTACTCTCTAAAGAATCGACTGCCTTTGATTTGTTAAAGCGTCCGCAAATACGTTTTGCTGATATCGCGGCTATTACTGACTCAACCGTTGATGCGCAAGTAGGAGAGCAGATCGAGATTTCTGTCAAATATGCCGGCTATATCGATCGTCAGCAAGAAGATATTGATCAAATGAAGCGCTTAGAAAACACGGCGCTACCGCTAGATTTTGATTATAGGGTGGTATCAGGGCTATCAAACGAGATTGTACAAAAACTCACGCAAGTTCGTCCTGCGACGCTAGCTCAAGCTGGACGTGTCAGCGGTGTCACACCTGCGGCCATACAGTTATTGGCGATGACGGTCAAAAAACATAAAAAAGCAAAGGCTGCGCTTGACTCGTAACGGTAGTATGCCAAAGCCTTTTATAACAACGCATCCATGATATAAAAAGCCCGTAATAATATTTTATTGCGGGCTTTTGTTTATTAAAAAACCACTCTATTATCGAAATAAAGTCTCATTCAAACTTGTCTTACTTGCTGCTTTGTCTCTATACTAGGTCGTAAAATCTGATTATTACTTATTAAATTTTCTTGTTGATGCTCATATCATGATGGGCTTGTCACCGAATTGAGCCTATTTATGATTGATGCTATTGTTTTTGCTATTACTATTGTATTCCCCAACCTTGCTTTGATGTGGTTGGGTTTTTTTATGCAAAGACGTGGCGAGGCGAGCCAAAGTTTCATTGATCAGGCATCCAGCTTTGTTTTTAACTACTGCCTGCCTTGCTTGCTATTCTTTAGCGTGGTCGATAGCGATGTTGATTATGGTCAGCAAGTTAAGCTAATTTTTGTTGGTATTTTGGTGACATTTGTCCTGTTCTTTGGGGCGGAGCTGTATGCCAAACGCTTCGTCAAACGTCCTGCCGACCAAGGCGTGTTCGTACAAGGTATTTTCCGTAGCAACATGGCTATTATTGGCCTCGCAACCGTTGCCAATGCTTATGGTGAGCGTGGTTTAAGTATTGGTGCCGTTTACATGGGCGTAGTCACCATATTGTTCAATATTTTAGCGGTCATTACGTTAAGTCGTGTCTCTAAAAATGTGGATGATACTTTGATCAGTCGCAGTATTATGATCATCAAAAAGGTATTTACCAACCCACTTATTTTGGCATTGCTATCAGCATTTGCTTATAAGGCATTGCCATTGCCACCACTCACAGGTGTGATTCACACGACTGGTGATTTGTTGGCAGCGGTTGCATTGCCGCTGGCACTGATTTGCGCTGGTGCTAGTATTGATTTGAAATCGATGCTGAGTGCCTCAGGGTTATCTATGCAGGCAAGTATTGGTCGGATTGTGATTGCACCCCTCGTCGCCATTGCGATTGGCTTGGCATTTGGTTTATCAGGCGTTCATATGGGCGTGTTATTCTTGATGGTGGCCTCACCAGCTGCTGCGGCCAGTTATGTGATGGCGAAGGCTATGGGTGGCAATGATGTGCTCGCGGCAAATATCTTGGCGTTTACGACGGTGGTTGGTATGTTTGGCATGGCGTTTGGTGCGGCCGCCTTACGTGCGCTTGGTCTGATGTAGCTTATATAGTCAGTGCTTTGTTGGACATAGCGTCAACTGGTCGTTGTAATACTAAAAACCCCCTTTTTTCTATTTTGAAAAAGGGGGTTTTTAATGTCAATTTATATTGTCTCGGTTACGCTTTTCTTCTTGACGTTGCTTACGCTTAGGACTGGTACGGTAGGTCAGATACCCACCGATAACCATGACTGCAAGAAATGCCAAGATATACATAAATATCGACGAGCCAATCATAAGTGATGCACCGATAACCGCAGTTGCTTCCATGTCAAAAATCCAGTTAAGGTTTGGCAATAATTATGCAAGTGTCTCATTTGATTGTAAAGTAAATAAGTTTAGCTCCGGTGTAAGTTCAAGTGAACGAATACGCGCTGCTTGATTATGTACATTAGCGGTTACAATCAATTCATCTGGTTGATGGGTTGCCAAAAACGCAGCCAATTTTGGTTTGACCGTTTCGACAGATCCGATGAATGAAACTGACAGCGCATTATCTACCATCATTTTTTCTGCTTGGCTCCAGATGCTGTCCATATCGTGCGTAGGTTTTGGCATTTGACCTGTCTCACCACGGCGCAAACGTACAAAACTCTGCTGTGCTGAGGTAAAGTGATACTGAGCAGTCTCATCGTCGTCAGCCAGTAACAAGTTTGCAGCCAGCATGACATAAGGCTTATCTAAATAGGCAGACGGCTTGAATTGCTCACGATAGGCTTTAATTGCTTGTCCGAGCATTTGCGGTGCAAAATGTGAGGCAAACACATAGGGCAGTCCTAAATGCGCGGCTAAGGTCGCACCAAATAGGGACGAGCCCAATATCCAAATAGGGACGCCTGATCTGGCGCCGGGGAACGCTTGTACAGGGCTGCCATCTGTATCATTGCCCAAAAAGTACATCAGCTCTTGGACGTCTTGCGGGAAGCGCTCAGCATCTTTCATTTGCCGGCGCAGTGCCTGAAACGTCGCGCCATCTGTCCCCGGTGCGCGGCCCAAGCCTAAATCAACGCGGTCTCCGTACAATGCCTGCAATGTGCCAAATTGCTCAGCGATAACGAGCGGTGCATGATTTGGTAGCATCACGCCGCCTGCACCAATACGGATACGCTTGGTTTGGCTACCGATATGTGACAGTAGGACTGAGGTCGCTGCACTAGCGATACCCGGCATATTATGATGCTCTGCCATCCAGTAACGGTTTAAGCCAGACTTCTCTGCTTGTTGAGCGGTTGCCACGGTTTGGGCGATGCCTTCAGCGATGGTATGGCCTTCAGGTACAGGTGCTAGATCCAAAAACGATAAAGGGATTTTGTTATTCATAAATTATCCAGTAGAGTGATTAATTACTTTCTCTTGATATGCTTGTCATTGATATCGATTTCAAGCCGTGTGACCAAGCAGTAATAATTCATAACAAAGCGCCATTAGTGGGTAGTAGGTATAGCTAGCAAAAGATAAGGCTGCTGATAAGCTTGCTATCAAACATATCTATATCAAAAGTATTTGTATAACAAAACCAGTCGCACATAAAAAAAGCAGGCAACCTAAGTTACCTGCTTTTTTGAAATGACATTATGTAAATGGTAAGTTTTTTAAATCACTTATTTGGCTTGATCGCCAAGCTTATAAGCGACCACATAATCACCAATCTTCGTACCTACTGAACCATGTCCACCAGCTACCAATACCACCATCTGCTCACCTTTGGAGTTCAAGTAGGTCATAGGTGTAGCTTGACCACCTGCTGGAATACGTACATTCCATAGGACATCGCCATTTTTCAAATCATAAGCACGGAAGTTGTTTTCTGTTGCTGCTGACAAGAATGCGACGCCACCTTTAGTGATGATAGGGCCGCCAATACCAGGTACCCCCAATTCAAACTTGATTGGAATAGGAGATAAGTCCTGTACAGTACCGTTTTTGCGCTGATACGCAATCTCGCCTGTGGCCAGATCAGCACCTGCGATCGTACCCCATGGTGGCTGCTGACAAGGTACACCAAGTGGTGATAAGAATGGTCCCATTTCTACCGCATAGTCTGCGCCTTCATTGGCATTCACACCTTGTTCACCTTTATTGGTCTCAACATCGCCAAGTGTGTCTTTAGGGATGAGTTTTGAGGTAAAGGCAAGGTAAGTTGGCATACCGAACATCACGCCATTTTCAGGATCGACAGCGAGACCGCCCCAGTTAAAGGTACCAAAGTTACCAGGATAGACTAACGTACCGTTGGTTGATGGCGGCGTATAGCGACCGTCGTAGTTGAGTTTGTTGAACTCAATACGGCACATCATCTGATCGATGAGACTTGCGCCCCACATATCTTTTTCAGTCAGTTTCTCAGGCGCAAAGCTCAGACCAGAGTAAGGCTGTGTAGGCGATGCATGTTCACCAGCAATGAGGTAGCCTTGCGGTGCATCACGTTCTTTGATAGGTACAATAGGCTCGCCTGTGGCACGGTTCAAGACATAAACATCGCCTTGTTTGGTCGGTATAACCAATGCAGGCTGGACACCATCAGCGGTATTTAAGTCAAGCAATGTTGGCTGAGCAGGCGTATCCATATCCCAAAGATCATGATGGACAAACTGCTGTACCCAGCGCGCTTCACCAGTTTTCAGATCTAGTGCAACCACAGAGGTTGCATACTTTTCTTCAGCAGCATTACGATAGCTACCGAGCTGATCGGGCGTGCGATTGCCCATTGGGAAGTAGGCCAAGCCAAGCTCTTCATCAGCACTGGCAGTCGACCATGAGTTTGGCGAGCTGGTGCGATAGACTTGAGTTGGATCATTGACATCAAAAGGGGCTGTGTTGTCAGGATCGCCTGAATCCCAGTTCCACATAAGCTCGCCAGTATTCACGTCATAAGCACGGATCACACCAGAGGGTGAGTTTACATCGTAGTTGTCGTTAACAGCACCAGCGACAATAATAACGCCGCCTGCAACCACTGGGGCAGACGTTGAGTAGTAGTAGCCTGCTTGCTGGAACGGCATGTTGTGCATGAGGTCTAATGCACCATCTTCACCAAAGTCTTGACAGCGTTGTCCTGTTTTTGGATCGAGGGCATATAGCTTGGCATCAGAAGTTGGGATAAAGATCTTGGCATCGCATTGCTTGGAAGGATTTTCAAAGGTATTTCCAGCAATTTTTTGCACCAATGTATCGCCAGTCGCAGCCGGTTTATTAGCCGCTACTACGTTATTATCAGTGGTGTCACTGACGGCGCTATTGCTAGCTGTCTCGGTATTAGCATTAGCTGCTGGCGTAGTGCTGTTTGTACCAGCTTGACCAGCGTAATAAGAGACACCGCGGCAAGTTTGATGCTGACGTTGGAGGTTTTCGCCAACCTTAGGATCGAACTTCCATAGAGTCTCACCAGAGTCGGCATCTAATGCTAGCACCCAGTTATGCGGCGTACACATATAAAGAGCGTTGCCGATCTTTAGTGGGGTTGCTTGATAAGTGGTTTCACCAACGTCATTAGGACCTTTGATATCGCCTGTTTGGATTTGCCAAGCGAGTTCTAAATCTTTGACATTCTCTGTGTTGATTTGAGTCAAAGGAGAATAGCGTTGGCCATAGTCAGTACGGCCATAGGCGCTCCACTCACCATCTGGTGTTTGCTCGCCATTTGATAATGGGTCGCCAAGGTTGGTAGAAGTGGCGTTTTGATCGCCGTCATCTTTGGCAGTTAAATCGAGCTCGCCCAATTTGTCGGTGGCATTATTGGCCATACTACCGAAAGAGAGCAGTGCGCCCACAACCACACTGGCCATTAGTCCCCAATAATAAAGAGGACTTTTCTTAGTGTTGTTGGTGGTTGTTACTTGAGCGTGTTTCCCGTGCATCTTCTTAGAGACCCACGGTAAAAGCATTAATAAACCAAATATTAGTGGGAAACCCAAGCGAGTTGCCAGCGCCCACCAATAAAATCCAGATTCCCAAAGCGACCATACTAGTGTCACAACGATAAATATCGCGTACACCCCGTAAGCGCTCCAGTGTTTTTTGAACAATAAAAATGCTGTCGTTAACATCATAACGCCAGCAAAAAGATAGTAAGGACTACCGCCTAAAGAGAGCAGATAAGCGCCGCCAATAATCAAGGGGACGGCAAAAACTGCCATAATGATCGCTACGAGTTTTTCCATGAGCGGTATCACCTGTTACATAGAAGCAAATGGACATGCAGTGATCGACACCCAGTACAATTAAATGTCTAGGCGTCCAGCAATACATGCAGAAATAAAAACGAAATAAAACGTTGAATAACGTTCTAGACTGTATTTTATCACTTATGCATAAGCTCGGTAAAGGTGGGGTAAGGTAAGACCAGCGATTTAGACCCTTTGTTTTAGTTGTCGAATTGCTTCTGACACAGCTCCATAAAGGCACGACCATACTGGCGGATTTCCGCATCATCACGCACCGCCATCCAACTGGTAAAGCGTCCGAAGTGATCGACTGGTATGGCAGTTAGGTTCTGATAATGACTCGGTTCAAATGCCATCTCGGCAATAATACCAATGCCTAAGCCAAGTCCTACATAGGTACTAATGACGTCGGCATCAAGCGCGGCGATTACGATATCTGGCTCTAGACCTGCTGCTTCAAAGGTTTTATCAATCGCGCCGCGTCCAGTAAAGCCGCCGTGATAGGTCACAATAGGATAGCTGGCAAGGGTTGGCAAATCGATAGAGTCTTGCTTGGCAAGCTCGTGATCGCTTGGCACGATGACACGATGCGTCCAGTCGTAATAGCGGTAGCATCTGAGATAGTTATTGTGAAGTAGGGACTCCGTTGCGATGCCGATATCAGCCTGACCACGAATCACCATCTGCGCGATGGTCTCAGGATCGGCTTGTTGCAAGATCAAATTGACTTTGGGAAAGCGCTCTTTGAATTCTTTAACCACCTTCGGCAGCACATAGCGTGCCTGCGTGTGGGTCGTCGCAATGGTCAATGTGCCGATATTAGGATTATTAAAATCAAGGCTTAGATTTTCAATGGTACGAATCTCGGCAAAGATGGACTCGATATGTGGCATAAGCGCCGTACCCATGGTGGTCAGCCCTGTCAGCCGCTTTCCTTGACGAATAAATACTTCGGTCTTCAGTTGGTTTTCAAGTGCCGCGATATGCTTTGACAAGCTCGATTGACTGGTATGTAGCACAGTCGCTGCTTGACTTAAGTTATAGCCATTAATCACCGTATGCCATACTGTTTCCAACTGTTTGAGCTGAATTTGCAAATGTCGCTGATTGACCACTACATCGATTGCCATCACTGAATCCTATTGTGTAACAATACAAACCTTACCTATATCTGAAAGATTTGTATATGAAAGTAAAAACTTACAAATGTGCCATAAGAGCGTAGTGTAAAACAAAGCTATTATTCTTGTATATAATAAATAGCTATCAATTTATAATAATTATGAATATAGGAGTAGGGTTTTTAATATTAGTTATAAGTATCTATTTTATCAACGCAAAACAACCAAAATAGTACTAGCTATTGTGTTAGACACAAACATAAAAACAGCTGCCTTCTAAAAGACAGCTGCTCATCATCTATATGCTCATCTATGACCAATCAGTTTGGCGAACCAGACTTATTTGGCGATATCGTAACGATCCGCATTCATGACTTTGCTCCAAGCGCTAACGAAATCACGAACGAATTTCTCTAAGTTATCGTCCTGCGCATATAGCTCAGCATAAGCACGCAAGATAGAGTTTGAGCCAAATACTAAATCCACACGGCTGGCTTGCCATTTGGTATTACCGGTACTACGCTCACGTATTTCGTAACTATTGACCGTGTTGCTTGGCTCGTCACCTGTTTTCACGGGATGCCACGTGTAGTTCATGTCGGTCAAGTTGACAAAGAAGTCATTGGTCAAGACCCCAACACGGTCAGTGAAGACGCCTTGTTGGCTCTGTCCATGGTTGGTATCAAGGACGCGCATACCGCCAATCAATACCACCATCTCAGGCGCTGTCAATCCCATTAGCTGCGTGCGATCGAGCAGCATCTCTTCAGGAGAGACCGCATAGTCTTCTTTGACCCAGTTGCGATAGCCGTCATGCAAAGGCTCTAAGTCTGCAAAAGATTCGGTATCGGTCATTGCCGCTTCTGCATCACCGCGACCTGCGGTAAATGGTACCGTAACCTCTATGCCTGCATCATTCGCTGCCTGCTCAATAGCAGTATTACCAGCAAGCACAATCAAATCGGCCAAGCTCACGTCTTTATCAAAGTCAGACTGAATGCGGGTTAACGCCTCAAGAACACGTTGCAGCTGCTCTGGCTCATTGCCTGCCCAGTCCTTTTGCGGGGCTAAGCGGATACGTGCGCCATTTGCACCGCCGCGATAGTCTGATGCGCGGAATGTACGTGCGCTGTCCCATGCGGTAATGATTAATTCACGGCGGCTCAAATCACTGTCCAATATTTGCGATTTCAGCGCTGCAATATCATCAGCATTCAAGTCTGCATTGCCTGCTGGAATAGGATCCTGCCAGATAAAGTCTTCGCTCGGTACATCTGCCCCTAAGTAACGAGATTTAGGCCCTAGGTCACGGTGAGTTAGCTTGAACCATGCTTTGGCAAACACCTCATCAAAATACGCTGGGTCGTTATGGAATTTCTCTGAAATCTCGCGATAAACAGGATCTTTGATCAATGCCATGTCAGCATCAGTCATGATCGGATTACGGCGGACACTTGGATCATGAGCATCTAATGGACGATCTTCTTCTTTAATATCTGTGGGCTCCCACTGCCATGCACCTGCTGGACTTTTGGTTAATGCCCAATTGTGGTTCAATAATAATTCAAAATAGCCATGATCCCACTGAGTTGGATTGGTTGTCCACGCGCCTTCAATACCACTTGAAACAGTATCACCTGCATTGCCATTACCTTTAGGATTGCGCCAGCCTAGACCTTGCTCTTTGACGTCTGCCGCTTCTGGCTCGTCTTCTAGTGTGGTCGCATCGCCATTACCGTGACACTTACCAACGGTATGACCACCCGCGGTCAAGGCAACCGTTTCTTCATCATTCATTGACATACGCGCAAACGTCGTACGCATATCTTGAGCGGTTTTCAATGGGTCAGGGTTGCCGTCGACGCCCTCAGGGTTGACATAGATTAAGCCCATTTGTACCGCTGCTAGTGGGTTTTCGAGGGATGCACGGTCTTTATCGCTATCGTAACGGTTTTCGGTCGGTGCCAGCCATTCGCGTTCAGAACCCCAGTAGATGTCTTTTTCTGGATGCCAAATATCAGCACGACCACCAGCAAAGCCTAGCGTTTTAAAGCCCATAGACTCGTAAGCCATGTTGCCTGCCAAAATCATCAAATCAGCCCATGACAGTTTGTTGCCGTACTTTTTCTTGATGGGCCATAGTAGGCGGCGCGCTTTGTCTAGGTTGGCGTTGTCCGGCCAGCTATTTAGTGGCGCAAAGCGTTGATTACCAGTATTAGAACCGCCGCGACCATCGGCACCGCGATATGTACCCGCTGAATGCCACGCCATACGAATCATCAAGCCACCATAATGACCCCAATCTGCTGGCCACCACTCTTGTGATTCAGTCATGAGGTTTTTCAAATCGGTTTTGACCGCTTCTAAATCAAGTCGTTTAAAAGCTTCAGCATAATCAAAGTCTGCTCCCATTGGGTCAGTCTTTTTGTCTTGCTGATGCAATATGTCTAGGTTCAAGCTATTCGGCCACCAGTCAGTCGCAGCAGAGGCGGTGGTAGTATGCGCTTGATGCATGACGGGACAGCCGCCCATGCTAGGACGCTGCGGTGCGTGTGTTTGATCAACGTTTTCACTATGAATCGTCGGTCCCTTATCATCACCTTGATCATAAGTTGTATTGGTTGCGGTGTCGCTGTTACCTTGGTGGTTTATCGGGCAACCAGCGGTATCTTGCGTGGTGTTTTTGTCGGTTGGGGTGTTGGTTGAATCGGACATGGCAAAACTCCTGGGCTATGATAATAGAAAGAACAAACCGTCAATTAAGATAATCATTGTTGATATAGAGAGCATAACGAAGTACTGTTTATTTATAAAACTAATATATAAAAATTATATGTTTTAAATTATTAATCATTAATTCTTGGTGTAGTACCTCATCCAGCTTGCTATTAACGCCATTGCTTTATCACGAGGAGAGATAGTGATGAGCCAAGCAAACTGATACTGATGCTATCTCTATCTACATATTGCCGATAAATGAAAGCGTTGTTAGACATCTTTGATGAGAGTAAGTAGTAAGAAAACTAAGGACTGGTTTAACCATAGTGAAAGGTTGCTATAATCTTCGTTACTGCAGCGAAATATAAGCCGTTATGAAAGTGCCAGAATCAATGAGTTAATGCAAAAACATCTAGTCAAGGTAGCGGTTCTCAAGTACCATAACTGAATTTTGTTGTAATGATCATATTGGTGCAACGTAGAGCAATTTTTATCGATCTTTTTATGGATAACTGATTCTAAAGATTGATAAAAATTGTGCGCAGTTGTGTTATTTGTCTCAATTGTTGGTGAGTTATTATGTCTGCTGTCAAATCTGTACCACCTAAACCTCCCATCGCCAAAAAATCATGGGGCGAGGCGGCGAAAGCCTATCTTGATCGGCGTGCTATGATCATGCTGTTTTTGGGTTTTGCGGCTGGTATTCCTATTTTGCTTATTTTCTCCAGCTTGTCGTTATGGCTGCGTGAGGCGGGATTTGATCGCAGTGTAGTGACGACCTTTAGTTGGGCGGCATTGGGATATTCGTTCAAGTTCATTTGGGCGCCCCTAGTAGATGCGGTGCCGCTACCGATATTGACTAGATTACTGGGCCGCCGTCGTAGCTGGATTTTGATTGCACAGCTCTTAATTATTTTGGCGATTTATATGATGGCCAGCATCAATCCGACCGATGAGAGCAGTTTGCACTATATGGCCATGGCAGCCGTGCTATTAGGCTTTTCATCCGCCACGCAAGATATTGTGGTCGATGCCTATCGTATTGAGCTTGCCCCTGCGAGTTTTCAGTCAGTATTGTCGGCAATGTATACCGCAGGCTACCGTTTAGGGATGATTTTTGCAGGCGCAGGTGCGCTCTATTTGGCAGATTATTTCGGTTCGACTGAAGAGTTTTATAGTTACGAAGCGTGGCGCAATACTTATTGGATCATGGCAGCAGTGATGGGCGTAGGTGTGGTGACCACGCTGATAATTCGGGAGCCTGTGAGCGAGCAGATACGTATTGATCGTCCCGCCTCTGACTATGCCCGTTTGGTATTGGTATTTGTATTGTCGGTCGCCGCTTTTATCATCGCTTTTGTCAATGTTGGTGCGTTACTGCCAGAGACAGACAGTGTGATGTTTGCTTTTTTACTTGAAGTTGTCCATCTGTTAACCAGCTTACTGGTGGCATCAGTTGTGGGTTACTTATCTGTCAAAGTGGGCGTGGTCAAACAAGAAATGGCTTATACCACTTGGGTCGAACCAGTCGTTGATTTTTTCCGTCGTTATGGCAAAAAAGCATTATTGCTACTGGCCTTGATTGGTTTATACCGGATTTCTGATATCGTCGCAGGGGTCATCTCGAACGTCTTTTATCAAGACATGGGGTTCAGTAAGACAGACATTGCCAATGCTGTGAAACTGGTTGGTGTCATCATGGTTATTGCAGGTGGCTTTTTGGGTGGTATTTTGGCTCAAAAACTGCGTATGATGCAGGCGATGATGGTCGGTGCCATCTTGGCTTGTGTGACGAATTTATTATTTGTCCTGCTCACTTACCATCCTGGTAGCTTGCCGCATATGTACGTGGCAGTGATTTTTGATAATCTAGCGGCAGGCCTTGCCAGCGCTGTATTCATTGCGTTCTTGTCTGCCTTGACCTCGATTCGTTTTACCGCGGTACAGTATGCTATTTTCTCCTCATTAATGACGTTGCTACCTAAGGTGATGGGTGGCTACTCTGGGGCTATCGTTGACAATATGGGCTATCCATTTTTCTTTATTTTCACCTTTGCGATTGGTATGCCAATTTTGATCTTAATCTACTTGGTCGATAAACACATTGTGATTGGTGATAATGATGACATATATGGTGATGACAAACTAGCGAAAGCAAATCCAAACCTGACCGATACCAATGAGCCACCGCGCGCTTCAGAGTAGCATTGGCAGTACTTTTATCTTTATTTACGATATCTTTAAGAGTGACTTATGACCGCATTGACCATTCGTCAAATAAAGCAGCAAATTGGTCAACTGATGAATGGTGAGACAAATCGTCAGATACCGTCGTTTTGGCCAACGGATTGGCTGCTATATGTTATTGATAAACCTTCACTATTTTTGATTACTGACGAAGATTATCAGCTGACAGAAAGTGAGCAAAGGCGGTTTTATACTGGTATGGTTAAGATGCAAGAAGGGACGCCGCTCGCTTATTTGACGGGTCAACAAGCATTTTGGTCGCTGAATTTTGTGGTCAATGAGCATACTTTGATTCCCAGACCCGATACCGAGGTATTGGTCGAGCAAGTATTGAATTGGATTAATGCTCAGCCAGTATCTAATCCTCATAAGCGCTTACTTGACTTGGGTACAGGCTCAGGTTGTATTGCTATCAGTTTGGCTCATGAATTAAAAAAAGACAATTGGCAAGTGGTCGCCGTTGATTTGTCGCTTGAGGCGCTCGATATTGCTCGGCATAATGCGGATTTTAATGGTGTCACTAATATTGAATTTATCCAAAGCAGTTGGTATCAAGCGCTATCTACTGATGACGAATGTCGGTTTGATGTGATTGTCTCAAATCCGCCTTATATTGATGAGGCAGACGAGCATTTGGCAGGTCTAACCGCTGAACCGATCAGCGCGCTGAGTGCACCCAATCATGGTTTGGCTGATATTGAGCATATTGTCCAGCAGGCACCGTCTTATTTGTGCAAAAAAGGACTGCTGGCTATCGAGCATGGCCATGACCAAGGGGTTGCGGTTCGACGGTTATTTTTGGAGAATGGTTTTGAGTCAGTACACACGGTACAAGATTACGGTGGTAATGATCGTGTCACAGTAGGGCAATATCCATAAATAGGCTTTATGGATAGACATTTTTAATTATAGGTTGCAAAAAATATGGCAGACGATTTGGCACAGCTATCAGATGATGAGCTGCTCCGTTATGCACGGCAAATACTACTCGACGGTTGGGATATGGATGCTCAGCTGCGATTAAAGTCAGCACGCGTGGTAATAATAGGCGCAGGCGGCCTTGGTTGTCCAGCGTCTGAGACACTAGTGCGTGCAGGGGTTGGTTATGTGCATCTGATTGACGATGATGCGATCGAGGCAAGCAATCTGCAACGGCAAACGCTGTTTTTGCCAGAAGATATCGGTCAGTCCAAAGCGCTGACAGCAGCGGCTATGCTGGCGCGCATCAACCCTTTGATAGAAGCTTACGGCACCGTAGCGCGGTTAGATGAAGACAATGCTTATGAGTTGCTCGATCTAGCCTCTGGTAAGCCAGACTTATTACTAGACTGTACGGATAATTTTGCGACTCGTGACGTCATCAATCGCATTAGCGTCCATTATCGGATTCCATTATTATCTGCCTCGGCAATTGCGATGCAAGGGCAGCTGGCGCTGTTTGAGCCACCTCTAGACACAGGTTGCTATCATTGCGTGTTTGGCGCGCTTGTGCATGATGAGGTTGCCGATGAGCGTACCTGTGCCAATTCAGGTGTGCTTGCGAGTACCACTGCGGTTATGGGTAACCTACAAGCCAATACCGCCTTGCAGTATCTGGGGTTAACCAAAAATCCACTGACAAATAAACTGCTTATATGGGATGGTAGGCAGATGCAGCAGCGGCTGATGGGTTACAGAAAAGATCCAGAATGCCCAGTCTGTAGTAGCCCTGATTGAATACTATGTCTTTGATATATTTTTAGTCTATTTTCGAAATTATCTATTTTCAAATCCTTTCTATTACCATAGTTGTTTTTTATGAAAATTCATCGTCCGCATTTGTTAAAGCATACCTTTAATGTCGTCAACCGTGTTCGCCAAACCGCGAGTGTGGCAGGTCTGTCTGCGCTAAGAGTGGCAAAAGGGGAGAAACCTGATGCAATGCTACTCAAAGAAACCTTTGAGCAGTTAGGCACGACTTATATCAAAATCGGTCAGTTTATCGCTAGTACACCCTCGCTGTTTCCACGTGATTATGTCACCGCTTTCCAGAGCTGCTTGGATCAAACCACGCCATTATCTTATGCTTATATCGAGCAGGTGCTAAAAGAAGAGCTGGCGACTGATGGTATGAGCCTTGATGATAAGTTTGCGCATATTGACTCAGAGCCGCTAGCCTCTGCCTCTATCGCTCAGGTTCATGCTGCCCGTCTGCATAATGGTGATGAAGTGGTGCTAAAGGTACAAAAGCCTGGCGTCGAGACGATTATGCAGACCGATTTGGGCGTATTGCATGGCGTGACCAAGCTGCTTGAAATAGTGATGCCATCGATGAAGTTCGCAAGTATCGCGCCAATTATCGATGAGATTCGCCTGCGTATGCTTGCCGAGACGGATTTTATCGCTGAAGCACAAAACATCCGCGATTTTCAGCAGTTCTTAGCCGTCTCAGGTAATACTCGGGTAGTGGCACCAACAGTGTATGACGATCTGACCACCAAGCGTGTATTGACGATGAGCCGCCTATATGGGGTTTCTATGGTTGATGAGTCGCTCATGCGTCAGTATTGCAGCGATCCTGCGCAAATCATGGCAGATACATTAAACACCTGGTTTGCCAGTCTTATGCTGTGCAATAGTTTTCATGCTGACCTGCATGCGGGTAACTTGATGCTATTAACCGATGGACGTATTGGTTTCTTAGACTTTGGTATTGTCGGTAAATTAAAAGCCGAGAGCTGGCGTGCGTGCATGGGTATGATGCAAGCGATGCAAGACAGTGACTATCAAGCGATGGCACGTTATATGATTGACATGGAAATGACGCATGGTGGCAATAAAGTTGATGTGGTTGCCTTAGGTAACGATCTAGAGCGCATGATGATAACGATCATGGCAGAAGATAAGACCTTTACCAGCGGTGTGCCTTTTAACAGTAAAGAGCAAGCTGACGAGCTCAATAAAATGATGCTTGAGATTGTCGAAGTTGGCAAACGTCATGGTATCCATTTTCCACGCGACTTTGCTTTATTGACCAAGCAGATGTTATATTTTGATCGGTTTATGCGTACGCTAGCCCCTGACATGGATATGTTTAGCGATCAGCGTGTACAAATGCTAGGACAGGATACGATAGGGACAACCACGTTAGATGTATTGTAGGGTTTGTTTTTATTTTATGATGTCCCAATAGCTCTAATAACTGTTTGACTCCTACTTATTTTACTATTGCTTTTAATTATCTAACACAAAGGATTGTGTGCTAATTGCCACAAAAATGGCGCTGTCATGATGACTGCTATTAAAAGCCGTGTCGCTCCTACCATCACCAATGAAGCGGCCATTGCCTGTATCGGTATGTACTGTTTGGCAGTTGTCATGGGCTATGGACGCTTTCTCTTTACCGCCACTCTACCTGATATTATGGTGCAATTGTCACTATCAACGACGATTGCTGGCTGGCTAGCATCAATCAACTATATCGGTTATTTTATCGGTGCCCTCATTGCTATGTTTGTGCCTCAGCGTGCGACATGGCAGGCGATGACGCTTTGGGCAATAATCAGTGTTGTCACAACAATGCTACTCGTTATACCAAATATGTCGCTCACGTTATGGTATATCATTCGCCTAATCGCAGGCATTGCAAGCGGGGTAGCGATGATATTGAGCTCATCGTTTGTGATTCAAAACCTGAGCCCCGAACGCCGTTCTGTACTCTCGGCCGTACATTATGCAGGCATTGGCGTTGGTATTAGTGCTTCTGCCATTGTGACGTGGTGGCTTCTAACATTGGGCTATCACTTTGATGTGATTTGGCTGGTTGCAGGCTGTACCAGTTTACCGCTGATATGGCTCCTCTACGCAATAAAACCCAAACCAGTAAATAGTTTGGAGTCACAGTTGACCGATTTGAAACAGCACGTCTCAGTGCATCAGAGCTATTTGAACTTCAAACGCTCTTTATATGAAGCGATTTCTGGACACTATAAAGCGCTTGCTTTACTTTTTATGAGTTATATATTGGCAGGATTTGGCTATATCAGCTCAGCAACTTTCCTGCCTGTTATGGCAGCGCAGCGCTTAACGACACAGACCTATGCTGGATTGATGATTTGGTTGGTGGTTGGTGTTTTTGCGATGCTATCAAACCCGTTATGGGGCGCGCTTGCCAAACGCATCGGTGAGGTAAAAACCCTCATGGGTCTCACGGTATTACAAGCGTTTGGCATGTGTTTACCTATATGGTTTGATGGTGCGCTTGGATTATACGGCAATGCTATTATTCTAGGGTTGACCTTCGTCGGTATGGTATCGATGACCCTCACATTGTTTAAAAATATCAATCCTGCTTATTCTAATTTACTGATTGCATTGGCGACGCTCGCCTATGCGCTAGGGCAGTTCTTGGGACCTTTGGTGACGGTAGCATTGGCAGGAGAGGAGGGCAATTTCAATGCAGGGTTACTGGTCGCTGCTATTGGATTGATGATTGGACTGATTTTGATAATAATGTTTCGTAGAAAGTCACCAACGCTCGCTTAGCATTTTTAACGCCATGAGCGCTCTATACGACGCTACGGCTGAATACCTCGCGCAGCTCAAAACTGGTATGTACTTGAGCAACGCCTTCAATACGATTGAGGCGATGCAATAAAAACTCCTCATAATGTGCCATATCACGCACTCTGACTTTAATCAGATAGTCTTCTGTACGTCCTGTAACAATGCTACAGCTGACAACTTCATCAAAACTCTGAACGCTACGCTCAAATTGCTCAAAACGCTCAGCCGTATGACGATCCATACTGACGGCGATAAACACGGCGAGCGGATAGCCCAGTTTTTGCGCATCGGTTTTGGTATGGTAGCCTGTAATGATATTAGCGTCTTCTAAGCGTTTAATACGGCGGGCACAAGGGGTGGCAGAGAGATTGACACGCTCAGCAAGCTCCGTGATACTCATACGTGCCTGCGTCTGTAACAAGCGCAATAATTGCTTATCGATGTCATCTATATCTATTGTGCCCATACTTCCAAAATGACTTTCTGGCATTTTTAGTACCTTGATAGTGAATTTAGTTGATTGTAACTACTAAATTGGGTTTTTTCACTAAAATCATAGAAAATAAAGTAAAAAATAGCAGGTTTCTATTCGCTAAACTTTGCTATTATTATGGTGTAACTACTCGTTATCTCGTATGATAAATACAATTCTAAACAACAGCTAATCATCTAGCTAAACATACAAATAACCATATCATCTAAGGATTGATTATGTCTGACCAAACCACGCCTACGGTAGTCGCAAAGACTGCAAAGATTACACCGAAAAATGCCGCTTTTGACTTCCGTAAATACCGTCCATTTGCCTTTGCGCCATCGCTGCCAGATCGTACGTGGCCGAGCAAAACAATTGAGAAGTCGCCGATATGGGCAAGTGTGGATCTGCGTGATGGTAACCAAGCACTGATTGATCCAATGACCATTGAACAAAAAATGCGCTTTTTTAAGACCTTAGTAGAGGTGGGTTTTAAAGAGATTGAGATTGGTTTTCCATCAGCGGCGCAGGTTGAATTTGACTTTACCCGTAAACTTATCGAAGAAAACCATGTGCCTGATGATGTGACGCTACAAGTATTGGTACAGGCGCGCGAGCATTTGATCGCCCGTACTTTTGAATCGCTAAAAGGCGTCAAACGCGCCGTCGTCCATGTCTACAACTCAACCAGCCGTGTGCAACGCGAAAAAGTCTACGCCAAAAACAAAGACGAAATTAAAGAAATTGCTATCACTGGCGCCAAATTATTGAAAGAGTATGCGGCCAAATACCCTGAGACTGAGTGGGTGTTTCAGTACTCGCCAGAGAGCTTTAGTCAAACAGAGACTGAGTACGCAGTAGAGGTTTGTGATGCGGTTTGTGATGTGTGGCAGCCACAACAAGGCCAAGAGGTGATTTTTAACTTGCCAGCGACTGTTGAAGCCTCTATGCCGAATGTCTTTGCGGATCAAGTAGAGTATTTCTGCCGCAATCTTCCTCAGCGTGAGCATGTCATTATTAGTCTTCATACTCATAATGACCGTGGCTGTGCTGTAGCCGCGGCCGAATTGGGTGTTTTGGCAGGTGCAGATCGTATCGAGGGCACGTTGCTTGGTAATGGCGAGCGTACAGGTAACATGGACATTATGGTCATGGCCATGAACTTGTTTAGCCAAGGTATCGATCCCGAGCTTGATTTTAGCAACATGAGTGAAATCGTACAGGTTGTGAGCGAGTGCAATAACTTACCGCTACACCCGCGCCATCCTTATGTGGGTGAATTGGTCTTTACCGCCTTTAGCGGCTCACATCAAGATGCCATTAAGAAGTCACTCGACTACAATGAAAATCATCAGAGCGAAACGGACAACGTGTGGGATGTGGCATATTTGCCAATTGATCCTGCGCACATTGGTCGTAGCTATCAAGATGTAGTACGTATCAATAGTCAGTCGGGCAAAGGTGGTGTTGCGTATATCTTGCAGCGTAATTATGGCTTTAACCTACCACGTTGGATGCAGATTGACTTTAGCCGTGTGGTACAAAAGCAAGCGGAAGCGGTTGCCCGTGAATTACAAAATGATGAAATTTTACAAACCTTTGAGGATACCTACTTGCAGCAAGGTAAGTTTGAGTTACTAGATTATAGTGTCAGTAACAAAGGCGGTGAGGTGTATTTCAGCGGCCAAGTCCAGATGAATAACGACACCATTGATATCGATGGTACGGGTAATGGTCCATTATCATCGTTTATCGACGGTCTTGCACAGCATACGGGTAAATCATTGCATATTATTAACTATGCAGAGCATGCCATTAACCCGCATCATAATAGTGGTAACGGTATCGATGATGATACCAATAGTGATAATAAAACGAATGCAAATGCCGCCGCTTATATTCAGCTGAATGTAGATGGCGAAGTGTACTCTGGCATCGGTACATGTAGTAGCACGGTCTCAGCCATGCTAAAAGGGGCGTTATCAGCCTTTGCTCAAGCATTGAGTGTAGCAGCTGCTTAGTATTAGATAACTATATCGTAATACTTTACTGGTCTTGATTTCATAAATATATAACACCGTAGCTCTTTGTACTCAACAAGCAAAGCTACGGTGTCATTTTTTTATGAGTAGAAAGCGACTAGATTATCGGGCATTATCTTACTTCAACGTCACTACTGACTAAGGTTTTGCTTATCGTTTGGATTAAGGTATTTTGCCCAATAGCATAATGTTACTTGTGTTTTTGGTGTCTACGACTTACGCTAATGTATATAAAATATTATAAATAAAAGGTTAATCATGGAACCTATATCATTTGCTTCATTTACATTGGCATCTATTCTGGCTTCATTGCCAGTGAATGGTGAGACAGTTACTGAGCCGACAATCACTACGCATATTAGTCCAGCCATTACAGGACAGTGGGAGATAGATTTAAACAGTTCTATCACCATGACCAAAGACGCGAAAGCTCAGCAAGCGGCATCATCGAATAGTCTGCAAAAAAACAGTTCAGAGCCTAAGGTGGTAGCTGATATGGACGGTGGCATAATCACTCAAAGTGAAGCGCGCATCGTGAACGCTGACCCAACAAGCCGCAAAAACTTAATGGCATCCGTAAATAAGTCAAACCAATGCCGTGAGCTATATAATTTTGGCGCGGACAATGAGATGTGGGCGGTCAGTGGCAAAGAGTGGACATACGGTCGCTATCTAGTCACACACCGCGAAGAAGGCCTGCCCGTCATCGCTATCAAGACGATTTATGATAATAACGAAGTAGACTGCTCAGGCAACCAAGTGGATCAAAGTGACGAAGCGTTGATTGCGTTTTTATACCATGATGGCAATCAGATGCAGTGGTGTGCTGATCCTGACGGTACAGAGTGCTTTATGACTTTTAATAGAGTATTGCCATAATAAGTGGCTTGTATCATATTGCACGAGTTATTCGACATCTACTAAGCATAAAAAAGCCGCTATATCGATAGCGGCTTTTTTTGTGGAAATTGATTTTTATGGGAAATGACTACTGTCCCAGTCAGTACGAGTAAGCAAACTACAGCTTAGCGCTGTTTTGATCTATGCCTCTTTCTCGGCTTTGTCTGTGTTTAGAAGCTCTCTTTCGAGATAATGAATGTTTTGCGCTTCCTTGGCAAAATTATCATCTGACAAAATCACATCACGGTGTAGCGGTATATTGGTTTTGATGCCTTCAATGATCAATTCATCTAATGCATGTAAGGTTTTAGCAACCGCTTGCTGACGAGTTTGACCATGGCAGATAAGCTTACCAATGAGTGAATCATAGTAAGTCGGTATCTCATAGCCAGGGTATAGATGTGAATCGAATCGAACACCTGCGCCACTTGGCGCAAACAGTTGATTGACAGTACCAGGGCAAGGAACAAAAGTTGCTGGATCTTCAGCATTAATACGGCACTCAATCGCGTGGCCTTGGATTTCAATCTCACTTTGACGATAAGATAAACCATAGCCGGCTGCAATTTTTAGCTGTTCAACGACGACATCGATACCAGTAATCATCTCGGTTACTGGATGTTCAACCTGTACGCGCGTATTCATCTCAATAAAGAAAAATTCATTATTCTCAAACAAAAACTCAAACGTACCAGCGCCGCGGTATTTCACAAGCTCACAGGCTCTCACACAGGCCTTCAGGATAGGTTCGCGGACATCATCTGGGATATCTGGCGCAGGCGCTTCTTCTAGTACCTTTTGATGACGACGCTGCAATGAGCAATCACGGTCATACAGATGGATAGCATTACCATTGCCATCACCCAGTACCTGTACTTCTACGTGGCGCGGGTTTTGAAGATAGCGCTCCATATAGACAGTATCATCACCGAACCAAAGCTCAGCTTCTTGCTTAGCAGCCTGCACTTGACCGACCAGCTCATCAAAACGTTCAACCACACGCATACCGCGTCCACCGCCGCCAGAAGCCGCTTTGATCAATAGCGGAAAACCGATATTGCGCGCTTGTTCTTCAGCATTATGTAGCGTAACGGCACCCACAGAGCCAGGCACGGTTGGTACGCCCGCTTTTTTCATGGCGTTGATCGCAGAGACTTTATTACCCATCAAGCGAATGTGATCTGCATTAGGGCCAACGAAGGTCAATCCTGCTTCTTCTACGCGCTCAGCAAACTCAGCATTTTCAGACAAAAAACCATAACCCGGATGAATAGCATCCGCGCCAGTGATTTCAGCGGCAGTTAAGATAGTATTAATATCAAGATAACTTTGATTGGCATTAGGCTTACCAATACAAATTGCCTCATCAACAAAGCGCAGGTGCATCAAGTTGGCATCAGCAGTAGAGTAGACGCCTACCGTTTCGATACCTAGCGCTTTACAAGCTCGAACGATGCGCAGGGCAATCTCACCTCTATTGGCAATGAGCAATTTTTTTATCATGGGTTCATCCTTGTCGAAGCATCAGTTATTGACCAAGTTTTGATATCTAGCATCCTGTTATTTGACTTTGATGCGATACCTATATCAAAAACCAGCCATAATGAAATAAAGTATGGCAAATATCGTTACGCTTTATAACGTATGACAGGTTGGCCGAACTGTACGACTTCAGAATTATCTACCAAGATTTCGTCAACAATACCGCTTTGAGTCGCTTCAAGAGGGTTCATAATTTTCATCGCTTCGATAATACCTAGAGTATCACCCGCTTGAACTTTTTGACCAACTTTTACAAATGGTGGGTCGTTAGGACTTGGCGCTGAATAGAAAACACCAACCATTGGCGAGTTTTCGACGCTACCCGCTTTTTCCGCAGGTTTTCCTTCAGCAGCAATAGGCGCTGCGCTAGCAGTTGGTGCGGCCATCATGGCTGGTGCAGGCGCATCATAGTGACGAGTCAAGCTAATATGCTCATCGTCTGAACTGATTTCTAAATTAACCAGTTCACTTTCTTCCATAAGGGCAATGAGGGTGCGTATTTTTTCAATATCCATAGTTTTTATCTGACCTTGTACTAAATTCGAAAATAGTGTAACTAAATATTGTCTAATTAGTTGCTAATGATACCTAGATTCAGAGTAATGAGCAATCAATGTACAGTTGTTAACTGAGATTTTTTACATATTTTGACGTAAGCCATCTTTTTAGCAAGAAATCATCTACGATTTATCATAGTCTATGTGACCATATATCGCTAGCAATGGTTATGAGGTGTGACGTTTTAATCAATCAGTTTCAACCCCACAGCGCGGTTAAACGTCTTTGCTGATAGCGCAAACGAAGGGTCAATAGAATAGAAGATAAGAATAGGCCAGTGATTAATGCCATCCAAAAGCCTTGAGCGCCAACATCAGTGAAACGCACTAAATAGATACCTAGTGGTAGCGCCACTAACCAATAGCAAAAAAGCGTGACCCACATCGGTATGGTGGTGTCTTGCATGCCGCGTAATATACCCGCGATATTGACCTGCCAGCCATCAAATAACTGATAGGCAAGGGCAAAAATGAGCAAGTGCATCGACTCCGTTCTGACCGCTGGATTATCGGTAAATGCTGCTGCCAACTCTGGTCTAAATAGCCATATACCAAGCATACAAGTGAGCGCAATCAATACGGTCCAGACAAGTCCAGTTGCTTGTACTTGACGTAAGGCTAAGAGGTTTTTTTGACCATAACGATTTGAGACCATAATCGTGAGTGCCATCGCAACAGATATCGGTATCATAAACAGCTGTGACGTCACTGATAACGCTACTTGGTGTGAGGCTGTTGCAAGCTCTCCGAGCGGACTGATAACAAGAGCGCCCAAACTAAATAAACTTGCCTCAAAAAAGATAGAGACACCAATAGGAATCCCCAATTTTAGAAGTTTTTTGATCTGTGTGCGATTTGGACTCGCAAATCCATAAAAAAAGCGAGTGCTGGCAAATTCCCGCCGCTTGCTGACGCTGGTATAAGCCGCCAGTAACAACACATTTATCCACAATACCAGTGCTGTTGCCACACCGCAGCCTGCGCCGCCCATCTCGGGCATGCCAAATAAACCATGGATAAAAATATAGTTCAGAGGAATATCTGCGAGTAGACCGACAATGCTAATAACCGTCACTGGCTCAGGTCGACCAAGCGCTTCGCAATAACTGCGTAACACAGCATAGACAGCTAATGCAGGGAAACCAAAAGACACACCATGCAAATATTGTGTTGCTATAGGCTGAATATTCTCAGGCACACCCATGATGCCAAGGACATTGGGTGCCAAATTGACAACAATAAAACCAATAAGGCCAAGAGCGCCTGCTGTCCACAAAGACTGCTGAGTAATATGAGGAACATGGTGATGCTGATCTTGACCGACAGCCTCACCAATGAGAGGGGTAGTGGCAATCAACACACCTGTTGCTAACAAAAACAGCGGTAGCCAAATGCCAGATCCAACTGCCACAGCTGCCAAGTCAAGCGCAGATACTTGGCCTGCCATAATGGCATCGACAACCCCAAGCGCTGCTTGGCAAAACTGAGTAATCAAGATAGGTAGGGCGAGTACCCCTAAGCGTAAACTGTAGCTTTTAAAGTCTCTGAAAGATAATGGGAAAACCATGGTAAGCAACTTTTTATTCTTTGCGGTAATTGTTATGAAAGTAGTAACGATGAATAAGCAAATATCGTCGTCAATTCAATATTGACACAGTATGAGAAGAGTCGTGCCGACGATGATACTCCGATAAATAATATGAGCAAGCTTATACAGACAGAGTCAGAAAATAAAAGTGAAGGCACTAAAATAAAAATAACCCGTCAATCCAAGCAGTAGATTGACAGGTCATATACACATAAGATGGTAAAGAAGCCAGACTATGATGTCAACGATTTAGAGATACTATGTGAATACTCATCTTAGGATTTTTTTACCTTGGTATTGATGATCAGTAGATAGAGGGTCGAGCTAATCGGTGTGTTCTGGCAGGAGTTCGAGTGTCTCGGCCATGTTCATAATCGCGTGCCAGTGTTTGGGCTCTAATGGAATGACCGTTAATTGCTCGCAGCCCTTTCTCAGCAGTAAAGAGTCCTCAAGCGCAGGCAAAAATTTCAGCGCTGATAATGGCAACACCTCTGTAAAAGCTTGCTCAAAAGTGAGATCCACCATATACCAGCGTGGCTCTTCTTCGGTTGCAATAGGATCGTAATGACGATGCTCAGGATGAAACTGAGTGGGGTCAGGGTAACCTGCTTGACTGACCGTCATAATACCAGCCACACCAGAGGGTCTTGCGCTAGAATGATAAAAGAATACCTTATCACCAACCTTCATGTCGTCGCGCATAAAGTTGCGAGCGCGGTAGTTACGGACACCATCCCAGCTATCTGTACCGAGCCGTTGTAAATCGTGAATACCAAAAAACTTTGGGTTTGATTTCATTAGCCAATAAGCCATATGTCTTATCCTTTGCTTCATGTTTAAATTTAATATTATCAGGGTGGTTTTTTATTAAGCAGATTTCAAGCGCGCCGCAAATGTAACGGTTATATAGTGAATTCAGTATAAAAACGATACAGTGTGACTGGGATAAATTTTTCGCAGCATCGAGCAGCGTAGGCACAGCACGTAAGGAAAATTTAGACCAGTTCCACCTTGATATATAATGTATCTGTTTTATTTAGGATTGACTATATTCTGAATACAGCGCTGCGCTTTGGATGCTGTACTGTTAATAGTCTTTTTATATACTGCCTGCAAGTTACCATGGTGAATAGGGAATTTGTGCGTGGCTTTATGCGTGGCTTTGTTAATAGTTTTACGTCAGTTAGGCTTTTCTTTATATCATCTAGCCGTTATCCTAGCGATACTTTTGATACTGATCATTATTGCCCATTACACAATAAGTTTATTTATGTCCAAAATGAATGCTGATAGCTCGCCAAATAACCTTGATACGTTACAACTCACAGAAAAGATGACAGAGACTAGCGTTGTAGATGTGACGAGCATTCCACTGTCGCTCTATATCCATATCCCGTGGTGTGTGAAAAAATGTCCTTACTGCGACTTCAACTCGCATGAGCTGCCTATAGACAGTCAGCTGTCTATGTATGATGATTATGTCGATGCGCTCCTTTTGGATGCGAATATGCAACAGTCATTGGCGCAAGGCCGTAAAATCAGCTCAATATTTATTGGCGGTGGCACACCATCACTATTGCCAATTGCTCAGTATCAGCGACTGTTCTCTGGTTTGCGGTCATGTTTTGAATTTGCAGAGGACATTGAGATTACGATGGAGGCCAATCCAGGAACACTCGAGCATGCACCATTTGCTCAGTATCTAGAGGTTGGTATCAATCGATTGTCTATCGGTGTACAGAGCTTTGACGCTGATAAGCTCAAAGTGCTTGGACGTATCCATGATCCTGTACAAGCGTTATCAGCGATACGCGCTGCTAAGGCTGCTGGATTTACGCGAGTCAATGTCGATCTTATGCATGGTCTGCCGCAGCAAACCATGAACGAAGCATTAAATGATATTCAAATGGCGCACGATGCTGGCGCAACGCATATCTCTTGGTATCAATTAACGATTGAGCCCAACACGGTGTTTTATCGTAGCCAGCCTATTTTACCCGATGAAGACAACTTGGCAGATATCGAACAAGCGGGGCAAGCGCTGTTGCAGCAACTGGGGTACAGCAATTATGAGGTGTCTGCGTGGGCGGGCGAGTCAGATAAGCCTTGCCGTCACAATATCAACTATTGGCAGTTTGGCGACTATCTAGCAATAGGTGCTGGTGCACATGGTAAAGTGACGATTGATTGTCACGCAGACAGGGGTAGCGCGCCGTCAAAGGAAAGTGATAAATCAGAAAACGATTTGTTAGCAGAATCTGGCATCTATCGTTTTAGCAAATCACGTTTGCCAAAAGATTATGTAGGAGATATAGAGACGGAAACATCCAAGAGCACTCAAAACGTACCAAAAATGGTTGGTTGGCAAGCAATCGATACAGATGAGCTGGTTAGCGAGTTTATGTTAAATGTACTGCGCTTACATGGCGGTGTTGCTTGGGCGTTGTTTGAGCAGAGAACAGGGCTTAAGCTTGAAAGCGTTACCACACAAGTAGACAAGTTGATTAAGCAAGGGCTACTGATAGATAGTAAAACTCAGTTACAACCAACATTGTTAGGTCAGCGTTATCTCAATCAGATATTGCGTGCTTTTTTGTAGCATCTGATAAAGTGTATGTGCAGTAACTACTTAGAATAAAGAATTCGTGACCAAAAAAAAGGACTTACAAAATAGTAAGTCCCTCAAAAAATCTAAAAAAAGCAGACCTTAGATTTTATTTTGTACGTCTTGTGCGCCGTCAGTTACAGCATTTCCAGCGCTTGATACGTCTTGGCCAAGGCCTTTAAACGTGTTGCAACCAGTTAGAACAAACATAGCAGCTAAAGATGCGATGATTACTTTTTTCATAATAGTATCCTCAAAGATAAATGAATGGTTATAAATAACAACAGTGACGCTAAGTATCTTGCTCAAGCTTCACTGAAGGGGTATTGGATGAGACAGTCATGCATAAATGCTATCTCGCTATCCATTACAGACATCATAGTGAAAGTTAAAAACCCTGCACAGTATCAAAATGTAATTATTGGCAGTAAACTGTAACTTTTAATTACCTACCGCTCATAAATTTAAATAACAGAGCATCGACTAGTTGTGGAGTAAACAAATATGACCATTCATATCGTGTTGGTCGCCCCAAAAATGCCGAGTAATACTGGCAATATCATTCGACTGTGTGCCAACAGCGGCGCGCAGCTGCATTTAGTCAGACCGTTAGGGTTTGAGCTTGATGACAAAAAACTACGCCGCGCAGGCCTTGATTATCACGAATATGCACATTTGCAGGTGCACGAAGATTGGGCTGCAGCGAGGCAAGCCTTGCAATCAGCGGACTGCCATATTGTCACCGCATTGACCACCAAACTGAGCAAACCATTCTATGATTATGATTTTGGCGGGCAAGCAGACAGTGAAAAACCTGACAATAAAACCATGCCCAATATCGCGTTAGTATTTGGTTCAGAGACAGCAGGTCTGGCAGATGATATACGGGAAGATATCGGTGCTGATAATTGGTTGAGATTACCAATGTTGGCTGATTCGCGCAGTCTCAATTTATCCAATAGTGTCGCCATATGCTTGTATGAAATATGGCGACAGCAAGGATTCTTGGGTGATGAAGGACGAAGTGTCGGTTATGAAACGCTGACAGTCTACGATCCGAAATAGCGATCCAAAGTAGCGATGTACCAAATGAGTCGATGATATGACTCATTCATCAGTGCTCACTTGGTAAATAGCTACAGTTAAAAAAGACACTTTTATAGGCAATTGGGCGGCTTGGGTAGCCCAGCTAGACGGTTGACATGGCGCGCAACCAATCCTGTATTAAATAGCTGCTGTAGTTTTTGATTGCTAATATCGTGCTCAGGCAAAGTTTTCTGTAGCCATTTAATCAATGGGCGAGTCGCTGGCGCATGATTAAATTTGACAAAAAACGCGCGCACTTGCTGCAAGATTTGTAAGTGCTCACTCGTTAGGCTGACATCTAGCGTGTCTGCTAGCTGTTGTGCGATATCAGGTGTCCAAATCGTATGGTCACACAAATGCCCATCTTGATCTAATGCAATATCGCTCGATGCTGTGGCAGTATGAGTTGTCGTAGAGGTATGAGTCGTCATAAGGCAATCGTCACCACTTTATCAAACTGACTATCCTGAGATAGGCTAATCCATTCTTCATCCGTTAAAATATCAGTCAATTTGCTCTCTAAATTTAGCTTGCCAGCAGTGTTAACTGTCAGCTGCGATATATCATCCGCTAATGCATAAATACCTGCAATACCATCTATTTCACTATCATTCAAATAGGCGTTGAGCCAGTCAATAAAAGCGGCTGTGGTGCCAAGTAAGATAATACTGTCGCCAGTACGCCAAGTGCGAGACATCTCTTCAGCACTGCGCCTGAGGGTATCCATCGTGCTGTGTAATTGATATAAAGTTGCCATAACAGTGTCCAAGTGTGTACTTTATTATTTTATAAGTCTGATTATATTGCCAATTAAAAAGTTAAAATCTGCTCAAAATCTTGCGAGCGGATCATTTCTGGCACCAGCATGAGCTGTGAAGTCAGATCTACTGGCAGCATCCCAATCACCCAACCACTAAAGACATCATCAGGTAGCCAAGCCGCTGGCATGTCGTAAAGATCAAGCGACTGAATCATACCGTGCAAACGTGATTCAGGCTGCATCAATAAGCCAAAAACAGGTGCATCCAAGTACAGCTGCACTTCATGACCGAATGTCGCTAATGTCAGTGCCAGAGCGCAGCCTTCGTAGCTTGCTGCTTCGGTGGGTGTATGCAGCTGGATTAATAATCTCATCATGTATTCCTAAATATATTTATCGCAGGCTAATGTCGTAATGGATACGCTATCAAAACTGTATTAAGCGGCAGCCATCCTGCATCATCAGAGCGAGCTCACTGAGTCCCACCAACGTAAATCCTGTCGCCAGATTGTCACCATCAAGCTGATGGCGGGTACTGTTGTCTGTGTCACTCACACCGCGGCTAAGAGCTGTGCTAACACAAACAGGCAGTGGCAACTGATATTGTTCAGCCAATATTTGCCATTCTTTGGTCAAATTCATTTGATCAGCGGACTGCCAGCGTAGCCGATTCGCCAGATGCGCCGAATCCCCATAAAAAAAGACATTGAGCAATGGCCGTTTGGTGATAGGATTGTCGATGCCTTCTTTATTGACGATATCGTCTGCGTGACTGTCGATATTATGATCAGCTGATGCGCTCTTAAGATACGCGCGCGCATAACGTAATGCTAAATGCGCTAATGGGTGACTAGGATCAGCGGTAATGAGTAGTAGCGGGGTAGTAGTCATAGGGACAGTATCACATATTATAAATAAGCGTTTGAAGAGTGTTATAAGGGTGAGACAATATTATTGAAAGGCTATAAATGTTTTGTGTAAAGTAATCTAATCGATTTATAGTCGAACTTTAATACTTCTTAATACCATTGAGTCAAAACGCTATTTTTATTGAGTATAAAGGTGCGCTGCAATGAAGCTGTCTCAAAGCATTTCGATTAAAGACGTTTATGCTACCATAAAGCGACTCAAAGCAAATAGAGTCACTGTTACTAAACAGGGCTTTATGTTTTGTAATGATATATTGAGTATGTTCATCTGATGCTGTGACTGTCTCGTAAGAAAAAACAATAAACTTATGAGTTGGGTTCACGTAGTCTTACCATTCTATGTAAGGAGTTTTTGTCACTATGTTACCTGCTATGCCCTCACGTATGAACAGTGGTACAGATTATCAGCCGACAGCAGAGCAACTGCAAGTACTGCAAACAGCCAGTGAGTTTGCTTATCAAATTTGGGAGAGCCGAACGGTTTCCTGCCAAACATTTTTGCGTAGCTACCCCCTGAACAGTACGCTGACTCGTCAGCAAATCGATGATCTGATACAAGATTATACGCTAGATGAAAACTATCAACTCGCCGATGAAACGAAAGTCATGAGTGGCTTACGTAATTTGCGTAAGTTGTTAATGATGCGCTGGATTTGGCAAGATGCCTTGCAGATGATTAGTCTTGAGCAATTGACTGATGAGCTATCAGAGTTTGCAGGCGGTTGTATCTCCTTTGCCAAGGACTATACCTATCAGCATTTGATTGCTAAATACGGTGAGCCAACCTTTATCAATGAACAAGGCAATGTGCAGATCGATGATATGGCCATCATGGCCATGGGTAAGCTTGGTGCTCAGGAACTGAATTTATCGAGCGATATTGACCTAATATTTGTACATCAAGCGCGCGGCGAAACCAATGGTGACAAGGCAAAGGGCACGCGTAGCATAGACAATAAACGTTTTATGACTCGTCTGGGTCAAGGGATTATTAAGCTGCTTGATAATAAAACGGCTGACGGCTTTGTCTTTCGGGTTGATATGCGCTTGCGTCCATGGGGTGATGGCAGTGATTTGGCCATCCATCTCTCAGCGTTACAAAAATATTTTGCGTTGCATGGACGCGCGTGGGAGCGTTTTGCTTGGCTAAAAGCACGAGTCGTTGGGCAGATAGATCAGCCATTTTATGATGCGATTCAGGCGCTAATCAAACCATTTGTCTTTCGCTATTATGTGGATTACAGCGCGTTTTCAGCACTCAGGGAGATGAAGTCGCTCATTCAAAATCAAGTTGCACAGCGTGAAGATCTAGACAATATTAAGCTTGGCGCGGGCGGTATCAGAGATATTGAGTTTATTGTACAAGCGTTTCAGCTGATCTACGGTGGTCGGCATCCTCAGCTACAGGTAAAGCCTTGTTTGGAGGCGATGCAAGTGTTGCGTGAGCTTGGATATCTAGAGCAGATTACCTACGATAACTTACAAGCCGCGTATCGGTTTTTGCGTCGACTTGAACATGCGATTCAAGCCATTAACGATCAGCAAACCCAAAGACTGCCGCATGATGCTTATTGGCAGCATAATCTTGCAGTGACGCTTGGGTTTAATGATTGGCAGGCATTACTGACCCAATTAAATGCTCATCGAGACAATGTTAATGTGCCATTTGAACGTATGGTGACAGAGCGCCAAGTACCTGATAACGAGGATAATGATTTAGAGCCTGAGCATTTAGAAGCGCAAATTGCGCGTTTAAATGAGGTACTAACAAAAGAAAATCGCGAGTTATTGCAGAATTTTTGGCAATCAAAGATGGTTGCCAACCTCAGCGAGGAGGCCCGAGAGCGCTTAGATGATGCGTATCCTGTCATTGTCCACGCGCTATTAGCCCATCAAGAGCAGCAAAAACTTGCCAATGCTGCCTTACCGCGATTGATTGCATTGCTTGAAGCCATTTGCCGACGTTCAATCTACTTGGTCATGATTGCAGAAAACCCCAATGCAACGATTGAGCTGATTCCGATGCTCTCGGCGAGCCCGTGGATTGCAAAAGAGTTGGCACAGTATCCTGTATTGTTAGACACCTTTTTACAGCAACACTATCGCCACCTGCCAGATAAGCCTGAGCTGCGTGACATCCTGCGCCAACAGCTATTGCGTGTCGAACCCAATGACGAAGAAGAGCTACTGAGTGTGCTGCGACTGTTCAAGAAAAACCAAGTGTTGGCTGTGGCTGCCAGCGATGTGTTGGCTGAGCGTCCAATCATGAAAGTCTCAGACTCACTGACTTATATTGCTGAAGTGGTACTAGAAGCCGCGCTAGAGCGAGCGTTTGCCGAAATCGTCAATCGTTATGGCTATCCTATCGGTCAAGATGGCGATCCAGTCACTGAGGCTGACTGTGGTTTTGCGATTATCGGTTATGGCAAGCTTGGTGGTTTAGAGCTCTCGTATTCTTCCGACTTGGATTTGGTATTCTTACATAAGATAAAAGAGCAGGGCATGACCACAGGTGAGAAGTCAGTGAGTGGCATGAAGTTTGCCGCACGTCTGGTACAAAAGCTGATGAATTATCTCAATACCCAAACGCGAGATGGTAGGGCATATGAGATTGACATGCGTCTGCGTCCGTCGGGCAACGCTGGCATGATGGTCGTGTCCTGTCATGCCTTTGAAACTTATCAAATGGACAAAGCGTGGTCATGGGAGCATCAAGCACTGGTGCGCGCTCGGGCGATTTGTGGTGACAGACGAGTGACTGCACGCTTCTGTGACATTCGCCGAGATGTGCTGGCGCTGCCGCGGACGTTAGAGCAAGTACGCTCTGAGGTCACCAGTATGCGTATCAAAATGCAGAAGCACTTAGGCACCAGCCAGTGGCAACAGCAAGCGGGCAAGTTTCAACTCAAACAAGATGCAGGCGGTATTGTAGACATTGAATTCTTAGCGCAGTTTGCGGTATTGGCCTATTCACATGAGCATCCAAGCTTGACCAAATGGAGTGATAATGTCCGTATTTTTGAAGAAGTTGCTTCACTTGGTATTTGGGAGGAGCAAGTCTGTCAGGCATTAACAGATGCTTATCTTAGAATACGTGCTGCGACTCATCAACTGGCACTATCAGAGCAATCATTATTGGTCGATGAGTCTCTTTGGCAAGAGACACGCGCACTGGTACAAGCGCAATGGCAGCATCTAATGGGCGTAAAATCTGTCAAAGAGTAATAGAGTAATTTTGAGATTTGTTTTTATTCTTGCTGATAACCAAAGAGGCGCTTAAACTGTAAGGCTTCATACTAGCTGGGAGCCGTAATTAAAAACTATAGGGTCTCAAACCAAAAGATTTCATTTGCCAACACGGCCAGTGATATAATCGGTCACACATCATTATAATACAGTCAAGTGTTCGTCATAATGAAGCGGTATTTGAGTAATAAAAATGAACGCTGCAGTATTATCATACGATGTTGATCACTACTGTTAAATAAAACCTACCTAAAAAAAGTTAGACGTTAGCGCTAGCATAAGGACTATAAAATGAATATGGCAACACAAGATGGTAAGCTTTGGATGAATGGCACAATAATTGAACAACCAGATGCCAACGTTCATGTGCTTACCCATAGCTTGCATTATGGCATGGCTGTGTTTGAAGGCGTACGCGCTTACCAAACAGCGGACAACCGCACCGCTATTTTTCGCCTAAAGGAACACACCGAACGTCTCCTTGGTTCGGCAAAAATCTTTCAAATGGACGTGCCGTTTGATGCAGCCACGCTAGAGCAAGCACACAAAGATGTGGTCAAGAAAAATAACTTAGCAGAAGCCTATATTCGTCCGCTTATTTGGGTAGGTGCAGAAAAGCTTGGCTTATCTTCGCGTGACAACAGTATCAATGCTATGGTTGCTGCTTGGCATTGGGGCGCATATCTTGGTGAAGAGGGTATCAAAAACGGTATCCGTGTAAAAACCTCATCATTTACCCACCACATGACCAATGTGACCATGTGTAAAGCCAAAGCCTCGAGCAACTATCCTGTCTCTATCATGGCCAATCAAGAAGTCACCCGCAATGGCTATGACGAAGCCATCCTAATGGATCCACAAGGTTATGTCTGCCAAGGTGCTGGCGAGAACTTGTTTTTAGTCAAAGACGGCGTGCTACATACGCCAGATCTGGGCGGCGGCGCGCTTGACGGTATCACTCGTCGCACTATCATTCAGTTCGCGGCTGATCTAGACATCAAAGTTGTTGAGCGCCGTATCACTCGTGATGAGTTCTACTTAGCAGACGAGATCTTTATGACAGGCACCGCTGCTGAAGTGACACCTATCCGCGAATACGATGATCGTACTATCGGGAATGGCGGCCGCGGACCATTGACTGAGAAACTCCAAACCCTATACTTTGATGTGGTTCATGGTCGTAATGAGAAATATATGGATTGGTTAAGCTTTATTGACTAATAAAGTCGTTAGTTTAAAGACCAAAAAGGCTGAACATAATTGTTCAGTCTTTTTTTTATGCTAATATAGCCATCATATTTATTCTTAAGATTAAAGTGAGCAGTCCATGCCAATAGATTCTAGTACAGCAGATAATAAAAATATCAAACAAATTATTTGTATTAAATGGGGTACAAAGTACGGGGCTGATTATGCCAATAAACTGTATGGCATGGTATCTCGCAATATTACGCCACCGTTTCGTTTCGTCTGTTTTACCGATGATACCACCGATGTACGTCCAGAAATCGAATGTCAAGAATTGCCACCACTAGATGTCACCATGCCAACCAACACACTTGGCAAGTGGCCAAAATCACGTTTGTGGGGTGAGAAGTTAGGTGATTTGACAGGGACAGTATTATTTGTAGATTTGGATGTGATCATAGTAGACAGCCTCGATCCTTTCTTCGAATATGGCGAGCCAGACGATGTTATTTTATCTTATAACCCAAGTAACCCGCTAGAGCGCCTAGGCCAGACTTCTTGCTTCCGCTTTCAGGTAGGGTCGCTTGTCTCACTACAAGAAAAATTCAAAGCAGATCCACAGGGCATTGCGGACAAATATCGTTTTGAGCAGCGCTTTGTGACGCGTAATGCGCCAGGCGGTGTCAAGCTGTTTCCAAAAGCATGGGTTGCGCATTTTAGACGCAAATGTCGTCAACCGTTCCCACTTAACTATATCAAAGAGCCAAAGATTCCTAAAGGTGCTCGAATTGTTATTTTCCCTGGCGACTTATATCCTACACATGCGATCGAAGGTAGATATAATAAAAATGCTGCTAACAATGCCAAAGATCATTTAAAAAGATTAGCTGAGCCCAAAAATCTAAAAAGACCGCTACGTCACTTGCGTCATTTCATCTTGCCGGTTGGATGGATTGAGAAGTATTGGAAAGAATAGGTCCCATTATATATTTGAGTATTATCGCATTGCATTAGCAAAGATAAACATTAGTCAGTGAACGGATAAAATTATGAATACAGAAGATACTATTAAAGTCTTTGTTGGTTGTGACCCAAATAACTGTGATCTAGAGCAGATGATGGTATTAGATTATAGTATTCATAAACATACCAGTGTACCCGTTGAGATAGTATGGATGCAGCTGTCACGTGATCCTAATAGCTATTGGTATTCTAATCCTGAGACTGGAGAGGGTTGGAATACCACTAAATGGTCAACGCCTTTTTCAGGCTTTCGCTGGGCAATTCCAGAGTACTGTCAATACTCTGGTCGTGCCATCTACATGGACGCTGATGTCATTATTTTAGATGATTTGGCAAAGCTGTGGCACCATGCTATTGAAGGACAGTCTGTTGTAGCTGCTAAGACTAATGCGGATATGACTCGATTGTGTACATGCGTATGGGATTGCAAGGCGGCAAAAAACATTGTCCTACCAATTAAAAAACTCAGGAAAGATCCCAAAAGCCATAAAGAAATGATGGCTGTATTTAAAGATAATAATCAGCTCATTGAGCCTTATCAGGATAGTTACAACTGTATAGATGGCGAAAACTTAGCGTTAGAAGATATTAGGATTTTGCATTATTCAGATATGGGTACGCAGTTCAGTCATAAATATTCATTACCTAGAGTCAGTGAAGAAGGTATCGAGCACTGGTTTGACGGTGAAATAATGTCGCACCCGAGGCAGGATTTATCTAAGGTTTTTGATGAATATTATGACGAAGCACTTGCTGCTGGATACGATTTAGACAGTTATAGGGTGGAACCTTTCGGTCATTTTCCTAAAAAATCTCAAGAAGGTTATACCGGTAATAAGGTGACTCGTCCACACGCTTCTAAATCATTTTTTTCGAAGCTATTTAAACGCTAGTTTTTTAATGAAGCAATGATAAGCCTTTCTAAGAAAGTGAAAAATTACTCCATAGGTTATCGTGTATGAAGCAGCATAAAAAAACAGTGTTACTCGTTATTAATTGTCTACAAGGCGGTGGTGCGGAACGTGTCGTATTAACATTGGGGCAAGGGTTTTATGAATTGGGCTATGAAGTACATATTCTAAGATTTAAGCCGTTAGTACAGTATGGCTTAAGTCCGAATCTTAACTACCATGTACTTAAGTTTAAGCCGTATAAACTTATACCAGGGGCACAAAGACGTGACCAGATTTTTGCACGTGCTGTTGATAAATACGTGTCGAAAAATATCGGTCAGCCTGACATCATACTGTCCAACTTAGATCGTGCCGATAGTATTCTAAGTAATAGTAAATTGCCTAATATCACTTATATTATTCATAACACAGTATCACTACTCTATAAGTTTAATAAAAATCACGACGCTGAGCAGTTAAAGCAAAGAATGATAGATATATATGCCAAGCACCCTTGTGTGTGCGTCAGTGAAGGTGCTCAAAAAGATTTTGTTAAGAGCTTTGGTCATATTACGCCAACCATTGCCATTCATAATCCAATAGATAAAAACAGTATTCAACAACAAGCCGATGCTTTTGTCCCTGACTACCAAAACTATATTATCCATGTGGGTAGTTTCAAAGATGCCAAGCGTCATGATGTATTGGTAAATGCTTATGCAAAAACAGATCAATCTATGCCTTTACTGCTCTTGGGTCAAGGAAAGCATAAAAGTGAAACAGAGCGACTGGTAACAGAGTTAAGCCTAGAAGACAAAGTAATATTTTTAGGATTTCGTGATAATCCCTTCCCTTATATCAAAAATGCGCAGTTTAAGATACTGACCTCTGACTGGGAGGGTTTTGCTTTAGTTATTGCTGAAGCTCTTGTGCTAGGTACTCCTGTTATCAGTACCAACTGTCCATCAGGCCCAAGTGAATTACTACCAGAACGTAACTTAATGCCGATGGGCGATGTTGATGCCATTGCCGCAAAAATGCAGCAAGCGATGAGTAATCCGCAAGCGTTTCATGCGCCATTCGATGAAGCGCTGCTACCAGCCAAAATAGCAGAAAAATACGTAGAATTTACCCAAAATCTTTAGCTGGCAAAACAGTTGGGCCGCTACATCTCTAAGCCTAAATATTTATTTTTAAGAATACTTAATAAATGATTGATAATACTACAGAAAAAAAAGAAAATTCGAATAGTAAAGAAAAAGTGCTATTGGTTATTAACTGCTTGCAAGGTGGCGGTGCAGAGCGTTCGGTCTTGACGCTGGGACAAGGTTTTCACGAGTTAGGTTATGATGTCCATATTTTACGCTTCAAATCTAAAGTAGCTTATGAGCTCAATGATGATATTACTTATCATCAACTAGACCTAAATGATTATAACTCTATACCTACTAAAAGTCTTAGGTACTGGTATTTTGCAAAAGTATTAGACAGATACGTGCTTAAAGAGATTGGTACTCCAATATTGACGCTAGCGAATTTAGATAAAGCCGATATGGTCTTGCGCCATAGTAGTCTGCCCAATATCGCACACGTAATTAGAAATACTATTTCTAAAAAAATTGAATTGTTTAGAAGTCAAGGCAAAAAAGCAAATGATAAAAGATTAAGCAATATATATTCTCGGCATCCTTGTATATGTATTAGTAAAGGAGTCGAAAAAGACTTTCAAGCTACATTGGGTGTGATGAATACAACGACAATATACAACCCGATTGACTAAAGACAGATTGTGCAATTGGCAGCAGAGTTTGAGCCAGAGTTTGACAGTTACATTATTCACGTTGGTAGTTTTAAGACTCAAAAAGCTCATGAAGTATTGATTAGAAGTTATGCAAAGACTCGGAAAACATTGCCACTTCTATTATTGGGTGAAGGTGTATTGCTGGCGTCAATGAGAGAGCTGGTTACTTCTTTAGGTTTGGATAACCGTGTACATTTTTTAGGTTTTCAAAAAAATCCATATCCTTATATCCAAAAAGCACAGTTTATGGTTTTGTCATCAGTCTTTGAGGGATTTGGACGGGTTATTGCTGAATCACTGGCTTTAGGGACACCTGTTATCAGTACAGACTGCCCATCGGGTCCAAGTGAGTTGCTACCACCACACAACCTCGTCCCTGTGGGAGATATTGATACATTAGCTAAGAAGATGGATGAAGCAATGGAGAAGGCTGATAGATATCAGTCCTCGTTTGACAAAGAGTTATTACCAATTAATATTGCTCAACAATATATAGATTTTATGAGAACTAATGGTTAGACATTACTCGGTTGCAGCCTTGATAAAAGGTGTAGGGTGTAGTCGTGTAGTAATATATGAGATAGACTAATCCAACCACCATTTAGACCAATCATCTCTGTGCAACTGCCGTAGAGTAGCAAAAGCACTGTCATTATTCTGCAGTTTTTCAAACACTGCCAGTAATATGGTCGTGGCCAATTTATCAACTTTCTGAAATTTATTATAGCGTTTTCGCATATTTCTCAAGCTATCATCGGTGCCGATACGAAAATAAGTAAGACCATCGTACAGAGGCAAGTCACCAGCATAAAGCATATCGGTTTTTTCAGTTAGCAATGGCATAGATTCAGCATTAGTGGATAACTGCAGAAAGTTTTTGGTTTCATAAGTACGTAAAGTATTCATTAGAGTTACGACATTCATCAAGATAGCTGCTCTATGAGTATTGTTTGAATGATCAATAAACGTATCGCAAGCAGAGACAATCCAGCGCAAAGACAGATGTGTCAATAAATAGTCGCTCTCTGCTTCCCATAGTCTTTCAAATTCAGCGAATGTTTTATCTATTTTGTACTTACGGCGCATTAGTATAATAAGCGTGTTGTGATAAAAGCAGAGCTCAGACTCACCAAGCGATTTGTATTTCAAGTTATTCAAATGGTTTTCTAAATCTGTGCTTTTACGCTCATTAGTTAAGGCTTCAATATCACACATTGATTCAGTAATGGTTGTTGCTTTCATCTCATCAAAGCTTCTATCATTATAGGTTTTGATAATCTTACCCGCATTCAATCTTTTTTCGCTTCGAAAGATCAATATCAATTTTCTCTGCCAACTTGAAGGTGTAGCCATGTTATCAAAATCCTTTAAAAATATATAAAGATATTAGCGCCTTAATCTCTATGATATAAGCCTTAGAGATCATTGTTATTTGTTTAAACTGAATAATATTGTCTATACCAATCGACAAATTGTTTGATACCTTCTTCAATACTGGTTTCAGGCTTGAAGCCAATGTCCTCTACCAACTCATCTATATCGGCGTAAGTAATCGGTACGTCGCCTGCTTGCATGGGCAATAAGTTTTCCTGTGCCTTTTTACCGCAAGCATCTTCAATGGCAGTAATAAAACGGCGCAAAGTGACAGGCTGATTATTACCAATGTTGTAAATCTTATAGGGGGCAGCTGCAGTCGTAATAGTAGAATGCTGGGGCGAAGGGGCCTTATTCATAATGCGAATGATACCGTTGACGATATCATCAATGTAGGTAAAGTCACGCTGCATATCACCATTATTAAAAACATTAATTGGCTCGCCAGCTAGAATTTTCTTTGTGAACGAAAAATATGCCATATCAGGTCGACCATAAGGGCCATAAACAGTGAAGAACCTTAATCCTGTCGTAGGAATATTATATAAATGGCTATAGCTATGTGCCATAAGCTCGTTGGATTTTTTGGTAGCGGCATATAGACTAATAGGGAAATCAACACAGTCAGACGTCGTGAATGGCTGCTTAATATTCATACCGTAGACAGAACTGGAGCTGGCATAGATCAGATGCTTGATATCATGATGACGACAGCCTTCTAGAATATTAACAAAGCCAACCACATTTGAGTCGATATAGGCATTAGGGTTTTCGATAGAATAGCGCACACCTGCTTGGGCACCTAAATTGATGACAATATCAAATTGATAGGTGGAAAAAAGCTCAGACATGGCTTCACGATCAGCAAGGTCTAACTTAATAAATGTAAAACTTTCTGGATCTGATATCTCACCTAATATTCTCAAACGCGCTTCTTTTAGATCTGTATCATAATAGTCATTGATATTGTCGATACCAACGATAAAGTAATCCCTAGCAGATAGATCTGTTTCTAGTATCGCCTTGATTAAATGAAAACCAATAAAACCTGCCGCACCAGTGACCAGTATTTTCATTAGTCGCTCCCAAATAGATCTCTAGTAAACACTTTATCCGCTACGTCTTGTATATCAGTTGATAATCGATTAGCAACGATTACATCGCTCATCGCTTTAAACTCGCTCAAATCTTGAATCACACGCGAATTAAAGAAATTGTCTTCTTTTAGCACAGGCTCGTAGACAACGACTTCTATACCTTTTGCCTTGATACGTTTCATGATGCCTTGTATGGCAGATGCTCTAAAGTTATCTGACCCACTTTTCATCACTAGACGATGTATTCCTACGATTTTTGGCTGTCTTTCGATGATTTTATCGGCAATAAAGTCTTTGCGGGTTCTATTAGAATCGACAATGGCCTTTATTAGGTTGCTTGGCACTTCATCGTAATTTGCGAGCAGCTGCTTAGTATCTTTGGGCAGACAGTAGCCGCCATAGCCAAAGGAAGGGTTATTATAATGATTGCCAATACGAGGGTCTAAGCCAATCCCTTCGATGATTTGTTTGGTGTCGAGTCCAAAAGTTTGCGCATAAGTATCAAGCTCATTAAAGTAGGCCACACGCATTGCCAGATAAGTATTAGAAAATAATTTAATGGCTTCTGCCTCTGTTGGCTCAACGAACAATAGCGGTACGTCTTTTTTGATTGCGCCTTCAAGTAATAAATTGGCAAATATTCGAGCCTGCTCAGTCTGTGCGCCTACAATGATACGTGAAGGATAAAGATTGTCATGTAGTGCCTTACCTTCTCGCAAAAACTCAGGCGAAAAAATAATGCGATCAGTCGCATAACGTTCTTTGATACTGGTTGTGTAACCTACTGGCACTGTAGACTTAATAATAATGGTTGCTTGTTGATTCACTAACAGCACTTGCTCAATGACGGCTTCTACTGTGGAGGTATTGAAATAATTGGTCTTGGTATCATAATCAGTCGGCGTGGCAACGATGATGAAATCTGCATCTTTATAAGCTTCTTTGGCATCCAGCGTCGCAGAAAAATTGAGCTCTTTGTTCAATAAAAAATTGTCGATATCTGTATCTTCGATAGGAGACTGCTTATTATTTAGCAATTCTACCTTTTCAGCGACAATGTCGACAGCAACGACTTCATTATGCTGTGCTAACAGCATTGCATTCGATAAGCCTACGTAGCCTGTACCTACTACTGCTATTTTCATAATATATCCAAGTGATTTTTGAGCTTTTATTGGTTTAAATCAAGAGGAAGTGAAATTAATCACCATTCAATCTTAAACTAAATATATTTAAATTTATTTATCGGTGCTTGCTATCAAAGAAGCAGGTAGATAAGCCAAGAATTTGTGCCTCATAGCTTGGCTGATTTTTTTATATAAGTCTGGTTTGAGAAGATCCAAACTTTGAATACAGCCATATTTAATAGTTTTATCTTCTAAGGCAAGAATAAAATCTTCTACGCTATTCTCATTTTTTAAATAGTTGATAGAGGTGTTAGGTTTTAAACTTGCTTCGCCTTTTTGAATTTTTAGATGATTCATTAGCGTTATAGGATTCACTTGGGCCACATCTCTAAATTTATATTTTATCTGCTCGGTCAATAATTGCGGATGATTCAACAAATGGGACTTTAAGATATTTTTATCGACAATATGAGGGTAGTGATGAATTTCAAAAAACTGATTCATGCCCAGTATTTTAGCACTTAACATTTGCGCGATAGTATGCCTTGGCTGTATCGGTGTGCCAAACAACTTAAAGCGTGATTTTCGAAAATTGAGCTTGGCATTCAAAGCAGCACTTTTACGCCACTCACCATGAATGATTAGCTTCTCACTGTCTAAAAAGTCATCTATCGTCACTGGTTGATTAAAAAAGAAATCATCGTTCATATAGATAAAATAGTCAGACAATCCTTGGATATTCCAAATCATCGTCTCAATTGATCGAGTGTTGAAGGTCGGTAAAAATTCTTCATAACCCGAAAATATTTCCTTGTGATCGACAATACGTATTTTATCTGCTGCACAGATATTTTGCTTGGCAAATTCATCAATGAATGCAGGTTTTTGTTGGTCGGTGACCACATAAATATGACGACAAAAAGGCACGTATTTGATGATAGAGGCGATATTGTAATATATCTCATCATCACTTGCGAAGCGGGTGGCAGTTATGGCATCTGACGCTACGATGTTACTTGGCTTGTAGGACTCTCTTTTTTGTTTGAGTACAGGGTCTGAACCATCCACCCAAGCGATAACAATGTCTATTGCTTTCTCATCAAGTTGCTGCATGATTGATCCTGTTTTTGTCAATAGGTGTCTTTAGTGGCTATACATTCTATTTAAATGTTGTTTCTACTTAGATCAGCTATGATATTTATTGATACCTGTATTAGCAAAGGTTAACTGATTTATAAAATCAACAATATTCATGATTTTTTACGCGTCAGTTGATAAGCCTAGCTTATACTGTAGTGAATAAAAGTAGATGAGACTAGCACATAAAGTCAGAACGCTGCAATAATTATGACCTTTGGTAGCCTTGTATGACTATCATTCAAAAAACCAAGTTGAGATATCAATGCCCATCATTCTATTTATTTTAAAAGCACTTGAAGGCCGAGGTGCTGAGCGGATGGTGACTACATTGGCAAGCGCTTATGCAAAAGTGGGTCATAGCGTCCATATTTTATGTCTAGAAGAAACACAGGATATGCCGTTAGATGCTGACATTCACTATCATATCGTGCCATACGATGAGATGTTTTCTGAGCAAGATATTGAGCCAAACTCTAAGCAGGCACAGGCTTACGAAGCAGTCGCTAAGCGCATTGATGAGTATGTGCTTAGCCAAATAGGGACGCCAGATCTGATATTGGCTAATATTTATAAAGTGAATTGGATTATGGCGTACAGCCAATTACCCAACATCGTGAATGTGCTGCATACAGCGCTATCTAAGCAGTTTGAGTATCAATTATCTGATAAACCACTACAGACGATAAGTCACTTACGTATGGTCTATGGTGCTCATCCCTGTAGCTGCGTCAGCGATGGCGCTCGCAAGGACTTAATCTCAATTTTAGGAGACATCACTAAAACCACAACCATTTATAATCCTTGCGATGCCACTTGGATCCAAAGCAAAGCGTTACAAAAACCACGTATCGAACAGTTTGGCTTAATAGACAAACACTATATTATTCATGTGGCCTCATTCGATACGATGAAAGGTCATCGAGATTTGCTACAAGCCTATGCGAAAACAGAGCGGAAGCTGCCATTAGTATTGGTCGGTAAAGGCAAGCTTGAAGCAGAGATTAAAGCGCTAGCGTTCCAACTTAAGATTAATGACTGTGTTAGGTTTTTAGGCTTTCAGAGTAATCCTTATCCAATCATTGCCTCAGCGGCATTAATGGTGCTTACCTCCAAGTTTGAGGGTTTTGGCTATGTCATTGTAGAGGCGCAAGCTCTTGGCGTACCAGTAATCAGTACCGATTGTCCATTTGGTCCAAGAGAGTTGTTACCTGTCAAAAACTTGATACCCGTCGGTGATATTGAGGGATTGGTGATGCTCATCGATCAAGCAGTAGACAATCTGACGAATTACATAGTGCCGCTAAATCAGCAGCTACTGCCAAATCATATCGCGCAGCAATATCTAAAGTTTGGTCTATTGGTAAAGCAAGGTGCTAGACAGTAGAGACGAGAGATTAGAGAGTATCAAATAAGGCTTTTGAGACAGGAGAGTGATTGATGACATCGATACCGTGAGTCTTATAAGTTCTACCCAATAAGTTAAACGAAGGCACAATGCGCTCGTTCATGACTTTGTTCAGCGTACTTGGCGCGCGGTTGTGGTTGTTTTCATAAAACCGTGGTTGATCGCTATTGAGTAAGTCAATCCCATATAGGTGAATGGTCGCTGCATGGCGTGAGAAAGCCAGCTGTGTGGCTACGTAAGCAACCGTACCCGCCTCGACAAATCCATGAGTAACATTGAGTGAGACGCCGATCTCAGTTGCGCTTTGACTGCTATCAATAACAAAATTCGGATGATTGATAAAGTAGGATAAAGGCATTTTCTTATTTAGGCGTTTTTTCTTAAATATGAGCTTATTGAATGATAGCTTATTTGATTTGACGCCCCATGGTCTGTCTACTGGATACAATACCCGCATGGCGTGATGATACGTACGCATGATATCAGGATGAGCAGTTGCCATCGCTTCAAAGACGGCTAATGTTGCATACAAAGGTTGACCCGTATAATGCTGCCGTAGAATTTCAGGTTGATGATTGATAAAGCGCGCATCACTGATGACATAACCAGCAATATGATCGAAGGCGTGGTGCTCAGTAAGGCTGATACTACCGTTGACAAAAATAGTGGGCGTGTCTAATAGTTCTGACAACGCTAATTGTTGTACCGATGGCCCTGAGGCAATAATATTGACGTCTTGTCCAAGCAAACCTTGCTCTGCTTCATTGGCATTAAAAGCACTAATAACGATGAGCTCGTTATCAATGTTGAACCCAGCGGTAGCAGGTAATCTCAAATATAACGCCATACTATGTTCCAGTCGTTGACCTCAAATAACTTGTATCCTAATGCATTGCCTGCAAATTGTTTGGACTATTGGTGAACTATATACACATGGTTCATGGCTATATATTTACTGCCAGTATTGCTTTAACCATGGGCTTGGTTTCACATGTCGATACCATTTACCGCCGCTACCAGCAATGGCATCGGGCGGGTTAATCTCACCATGAAAGATGACGATTTTTGCATTATCAGGTAGAGCAGGCGCTCGCACAAAGTTAAAAGGGATGGGCGCGATACATTGATACTTGAAGCTCACGCACCATGTCTTATCCCAGTACTCTAGGTGATGATGCTCGCGCAAATAGTTAGAGAGGTAAGCCTGCTCGTGACGCACTTGCGTACGAATAGTCTCAAAATTGCGCTCAAAGTTTGCCAGCAAATCAGGATAGGTATTCATGCCAACATTGAAGCGATACACGGAGCTATTACCAATCATACGCCACGGCTTTTTCCAGTCGCGGATAATGACCACACTGTCTTCGTGCTTCGCTTGATAAGTGAAAAACGCATCAATATTATCGACAATCACAATATCAATATCTAAGAATAGTGCCACACCTTTTAAATCATATAGCTCAGGTTTAAAGGTCGTGAGCTTTTTCCAACCACGTTCAGGACCTGCTGGTAGATCCATGTCAGGTATGGGATAACAAGCAATCGCAGGATCAATACCTGTGCTGTCATCAGTTAGGCAAACCATTTGAAAATCTAAGCTCAGATGACGGCTCACCATATTGTACAAACGATTGACGTATTCAGGACCGTATTTATCACCCCATTTCATACAAATGATATAACGCTGTTCAGCAGTATGGTTTTGTGTTGGTTCTATAGGTAAGGTTTTAGTTACGTCAGATGTCATAATGCACTCGTAGTGAGATAATAGTGAGGTAAATGAAGGGCTAATAGAAATTAGAGGGTACAGAACTTAGCCAATATTAGCATAACTGTGATTGATGATATGTCTAAATCAGTAAACGATAGTACAGTTATTACTTGCGATTATCGATGTTAGTGTCATCAGTAAAAGAACCACTTACATCGTTACCAGAACGACTAGCATTAGCGTGATGAGACCGAATAAAGGCTGCTAAAGTGGCTTTATCTTTTCGGTAAGGATTGCCTAGATTTGGTATGCGCTTAAAACGTCGATAGCCCCACATATAGTGACTATAGTTGTCTTTAATCATATGCTCCATAGCTTGATTGAGTGCGTGAGTCGCGACTTCGGTATTGCGGTCATATAGCGCTGGATCGTCGAGCTTATAGCAGTAAATATCAAAACCGCGTCCATCATTACGACGAATACAAGACAAGCCAACTAAGGCACATTTGGTTTTGCTCGCCAGTTTTGAGGCAAGGGTACTGGTTAATGTTTTGATACCAAAGAAAGGAACGACTACGCCGCCTGACGGATCTGGGACGTGGTCTGGTAATACAATACTAAAGCCGCCTTGCTTGAGGGTTTTAAACACGGCTTTAACACCGCTACCATCGGTAGGCACCAAGGTTGCATTGAGACGCGCACGCCCTTGAAGAATAAACTCATTAGCGAATCTGCCGTCCACAGGCTTGTACATAATAGTTGGCGAACCAAACTGATTGAGCCACGCGTTCATCATCTCCCATGTACCGAGATGAGGGACGATAGCCAGCATGCCATTGGGATTGGCAAGACCTTCTAGTAGAATATCTTTATTATGGACGTCACGAATCTGGGCAATACTCCATTCAGGTGGCATTGCCCAGCTTTTGATAGATTCAATACTGCTCAGACATTGATGATAGATGATGTCTTTGGTCAGTGCGCGTTTTTGCGGCTCAGACAATTTGTCAGTAATCAGCGCCATATTAATATGAATGGTACGCATGATGCTAAGACTTGGTATCTTGACGATCACCCAAGCGACAAAACGTGCCAGCATCTGTAGTACAGACAATGGCACGAATTTGAAAACATGATACGGATTCATAACCACTCACATGGCGATGAATCGCGTAACAAGCACTGTAGACAGCAATAGTACATCATCAAATGTTTTATTGAGCAGGTTTGTTGGTGTCGGCTTGTGCTTTTTCACGCACACGGATACCAAGATCACGTAGCTGCTTACTATCCACTCCAGCAGGAGCTTGAGTTAGTGGGCACTCAGCAGTTTTGGTTTTCGGGAATGCGATCACATCACGGATAGAGTCAGCGCCTACCATAAGCATAATCAAGCGATCCAAACCAAACGCCAAACCGCCGTGCGGTGGTGCACCAAATTTTAGGGCATCAAGTAAGAAACCAAACTTGTCTTCTGCCTCTTGCTCGCCGATACCCAATGCCTCAAGGACGGCTTGCTGCATATCATAAGTATTGATACGTAAGCTACCACCACCAATCTCAGTGCCGTTCAATACCATGTCGTAAGCGATAGATAGCGCAGACTCTGGGTTGTTTTTCAGCTCCTCAACAGAGCCTCTAGGCTTGGTAAATGGATGATGCATTGACGTCCATTGACCGTCATCGGTTTGCTCAAACATCGGGAAGTCAGTCACCCAAAGCGGCGCCCACTCACAAGTGGTCATGTCTAAGTCTAGACCGATTTTCTGGCGTAATGCGCCGATTGCGTCATTCACGATACTGGCTTTATCTGCACCAAAGAAAATAATATCGCCATCTTCTGCAGCAGTACGCTCAATCAAGCTCACAAGTACATCATCAGTCATATTTTTGATGATTGGTGATTGTAGGCCAGACTCTTTATCCACACCATTGGTGATGAGGCTTGCGTCATTGACTTTGATATAAGCCAAGCCGCGTGCACCATAGATACCGACGAATTTGGTATAAGCATCGATTTGCTTACGGCTCAATGAAGCGCCACCAGGAATGCGAAGGGCAGCGACGCGACCTTTAGGATCGTTAGCAGGACCGGCAAATACCTTGAAATCAACGTCTTTCATCAAATCGGCAACGTCAACCAGTTTCAGTGGAATACGTAAATCAGGCTTGTCTGATGCATAGTCGCGCATTGCTTCAGCATATGTCATGCGAGGGAATTGCTCGAACTCAACATCCATCATGGTCTTGAACAAATGCTTGATCAGACCTTCGTTGATGTTCATGATCTCTTCTTCGTTCAAGAAAGATGTCTCGATATCGACCTGTGTAAATTCAGGCTGACGATCGGCACGTAAATCTTCATCACGGAAGCATTTCGCGATTTGATAATAACGGTCAAAACCTGACACCATCAATAATTGCTTAAATAGCTGTGGTGATTGCGGCAGGGCAAAGAAGTTACCAGGACGGGTACGTGATGGTACAAGATAATCACGCGCACCTTCTGGCGTTGCACGTGTCAAAATAGGTGTCTCTACATCCAAGAAACCATGATCATCTAAATAACGACGAATCGCTGAGGTTGCCTTGGCACGGAATACCATACGCTCTTGCATGTGCGGACGACGCATATCGAGATAGCGATATTTTAGACGTAAGTCTTCTGACACAGTCGTTTTTTCGTCATTCAAGGGAAATGGCGGTGTTTCAGATTTGGCCAGTACTTCAATTTCTTTGCCCAATAGCTCAATTTGGCCACTGGTCATATTGTTATTTTCAGTACCTTCATAACGACGACGTACGCGGCCAGTGATTTTTAGTACGTATTCAGGACGTACCGCATCGGCCGTTGCAAAAGCTTCTGGTGTATCAGGATCGACAACCACCTGCAAGATACCCGCGCGGTCACGCATGTCTAAGAAAATCACGCCACCGTGATCGCGACGACGATGTACCCAGCCTACGATACTAATGGTTTGCTCAAGCAAGCTCTCGGTTACAGCTCCGCAATATTCGTCTCGGTATTCGCTTTGCGTCATAGTGCTTTGCGTCATAATATTGTTATCCAGTTATCAGCCCAATTCGAAGTACAATAATGCAGCCATTGCTGTGCGTTTCAAGCGATTTGCCAAAAAAACACACAAACAACGCGATCAAGACAAAGGGTCATCACGTTGGCTGCAGAAAATTTGATATAAACGCATATTATGCCTAATCTACCTTTGTTATACAACCGGCTGAGTTCAATCAAAGCGTAGCCATGCATTGGTATCGGCTGTATTTATTGAGCGATATCTATATTAGGTTAAATATTGTCATTTTGCTTGAAAATACCAGCGAGCGTGCGCATATCAACCATACCTGAATAAAAACATCTATAGTGATATACCTACTGACTTGAGGATTTGTAATCATGCTATTTCATCCACCAAAAAACCCGGTTGAGCTAAAAGTAAGACACTTAAATGAAGCGCAAAAACAGCGCCGTGAAGATTTAATGGAAGCCACCCAAGGCAAAGCTGCGCTTAAAGCATTCAAAAAAACTATGGCAAAAAAAGCCAAGCAGGCGCTAAAAGTAAAAAGTAAAAAGCAGAAAAAAAATCCTGACAATGCCTCGCAAGTTTTTGTTTTGGATTTTGAAGGTGATATCAAAGCCACTGCCGTTAAGCATCTGCGCGAAGAAATCAGCACCTTAATCAGTACGGCTAACAAAGGCGATGAAGTGATTGTACGCCTCGAATCAGGTGGCGGTTTGGTGCATGGTTATGGATTGGCAGCCGCGCAATTGGTGCGCTTAAAGGACGCTGGTCTAAAGCTAACGGTCTGCGTCGATAAAGTGGCGGCAAGTGGGGGCTACATGATGGCGTGCGTGGCAGACAATGTGGTGGCAGCGCCATTTGCGATTATTGGCTCAATCGGCGTGGTGTCACAATTGCCAAACTTTCATAAATGGCTCAAAAACCATGATGTCGATTATGAGATGTTTACGGCTGGCGACTATAAACGCACGGTGACTGTGTTTGGCGAAAACGATGCCGAAGATCGTGCCAAATACCAAGAAGAGCTAGAGCAGACGCACGAGCTATTCAAGCATTTCGTCAATACCTATCGTCCAGAACTTGATGTTGCCAAAGTAGCCACAGGTGAGCATTGGTATGGTGAAGATGCGTTGAAGCTTAACCTGATTGACAGCTTACAAACCTCTGACAGCTACATCTTAGAGCGTATGGAAGACAATGAGGTGTACGCATTACATTCACGTCAAAAGCCGACGCTGGCAGAGAAGCTGGGTCTTGCGCAAGCCGCAGAAGCGACGCTCAGTATGGCAGTGGATAAACTGCCAGATGCGCTCGCACGTTTTGAGCTAAACAGCCGTTTGAATATTCTAAAATAGTGTTAGATATCATTATGATGTCTGATGGCTAATATTTTAGCGGTCATATGTTCAGCAATACACTGTTTGTATTTTGTAAAAGGCGTGTCCTAACGGGTCGCGCCTTTTTGCTGTTTAATCATAATTGCTGTGTTATAAATGTAGGATACAGAAAACAGTATACGTCCGTACACTAAAGCTCGCATTAAAGATCTCGCAGAGCTTTTTGTCAAAACCTGATTTAGACAATCAATAAAGAAAAGGAAGTCATTTATGTCTAGCGACAATTTAATGTTTACCGCAACGGAACATGGTCAAGCCATGCATGCCAAAGTCAAAGCGTTCATTGAAACGCATATTGAACCCATCGAAGCCCAATTCTGGGAAGAATGTCATAAGAAAAATCCTGATGGAAACTGGGAAAACTGGGAATGGCCAGACGCTTATGACAACCTACGCAAACAAGCACGTGAAGCGGGTTTATGGAACTTATTCTTACCTGACGACACTTTAGGTGCAGGGCTTTCAGTCACTGATTATGCACCAATTGCAGAGCTGACGGGTCGCAGTTTGCTCGCGCCGCATGTGTTTAACTGCAATGCGCCTGACAGCGGCAATATGGAGCTATTATGGCGCTATGGTACGCAAGAACAGCAAGACAAATGGCTCACGCCGCTATTAGAAGGTGAGACCCGCTCAGTGTTTTGTATGACTGAGCCTGATGTGGCCTCAAGCGATGCCACCAATATGCAAGCAACTGCTGTGGTCGATGGTGATGAAATTGTCATTAATGGTAGCAAATGGTGGTCATCGGGCCTTGGCGATCCTGCGGTTGATATTTTGATTGTTATGGCCTATACCGCGGATGAAAGCGCAGATCGTCATCATCAGCACTCGATGGTACTGGTACCAGTCAATACTGCGGGTGTGAATATTAAACGTATGCTTAAAGTGTTTGGCGATTATGATGCGCCGCACGGTCATGGTGAGGTCAGCTTTGATAATGTACGTGTGCCCGTCAGTCACTTTATTGGTGGGCCGGGTAAGGGTTTTGAGATTGCGCAAGGTCGCTTGGGGCCAGGTCGTATTCATCACTGCATGCGTTGTATCGGCGCGGCTGAGAAGTCTTTAGAGCTGGCGGTGAAACGCGGCATGTCGCGCACGGCCTTTGGTAAACCATTACTACAATTGGGTGGAAACTTTGAGCGTATCTCTGAGGCGCGTATCAAAATTGATCAAGCGCGCTTGCTAACCCTTTATGCGGCGCAAAAAATGGATGCTCAAGGAACCAAAGCGGCACTCACTGAAATCTCTGCGATCAAAGTGGTTGCGCCAACGGTGTTACAAGAAGTGGTTGATATGGCGATTCAGATTCATGGTGGCATGGGTGTGTGCCAAGACACATTGTTACCAAATTTCTATGCGCAAGCTCGTGTGCTACGGTTGGCAGATGGTCCTGATGAAGTACATAAAACCATGATTGCCAAGCTAGAGCTAAAGCGTCAGGGCTTTAGCCGTTCTAAGTCTAACAAAACCTAATATTAATCAATGGGTGTGAGTAAACCTTAAGTTGCTCACGCCACTATTGCTGAAAATAAAAAATTGGAAATTCACTATTAACGATTTAGTAGTGAATTTTCCATCACTATGACTGTTTTTTACTACTAATTTTTTACTACTATAAGCATAAGTTATAAAAATAACTGATCACAGGATAAGGAATGTCACATGTCAACTGACCATAGAGTATTAGATAAAGGCGGCGCGGTGCGTGAGGGTGAGGAGCTTGATGCCAAAGCTATCAGCGCATGGCTACGTAGCCAAGGTGTCGATGTCGTAGGCGAGCCTACAGTCACTCAGTTCTCAGGCGGGGCTTCTAACTGGACGTATCGCTTACAATATGAAGGCGATGATAAAAACCAAGATCTTATCTTACGCCGTCCACCAAAAGGTACCAAGGCAAAATCTGCGCACGACATGGTACGCGAATATACCGTTCAAAAAGCATTAAAAAATGCTTATCCTTATGTGCCCGAAATGATTGCGCTATGTACAGATGAATCTGTCATCGGTGCTGATTTCTATGTCATGGAGCGTATGGAAGGGATCATTCCCCGTGCCAATTTACCAAAAGGGGTCGATCTAGATCCTGAACAAATCCGTCAGCTTTGCACCAATGTTTTAGATGCGCTAGTAGAGCTGCATCAAATAGATTATACAGCGCATCCTGATTTGGTTGATTTGGGTCGCGGTGATGGCTACTGCGCGCGCCAAATTAGTGGCTGGGACAAGCGTTATATCAAAGCAAAGACACCCAACGTCCCAAGCTTTGCCTTGGTCAGACAGTGGCTCAAAAAGCATACCCCTGCTGATAGCAAAACGTGCATTATTCACAATGACTGGCGCTTTGACAACGTCATACTCGATGCAAACGAGCCGACTAAAGTTATCGGAGTCCTCGATTGGGAGATGGCAACCCTTGGCGATCCACTAATGGACTTGGGTAGTGCGTTGGCTTACTGGATTGAGGAAGACGACAATATTGTCATGCAGCAGTTTCGTCGCCAGCCAACTCACTTAGAAGGTATGATGACGCGTGACGAAGTGGTTGCTTATTATCTAGAAAAATCTGGACTACAGATAGATAACTGGACCTTTTATGAAGTGTTTGGGCTGTTTCGTCTATCAGGTATCATTCAGCAAATCTACTATCGCTACTATCATAAACAAACCACCAATCCAGCATTTAAAAACGCGTGGCTTGCCATACATGTCATGCATGCCAAATGTCTCAAACTGATTGCACAATATGAAGGCGAAGCGCTGTTCAATACACACGTTCAGCCATATTTAGAAGACAGAGGAGTCGATGCGGCAACGATTGAGAAATTGCCAGACCCTGTACAAAAAGTAGTGAAAGGCATTTTACCAAAAGGCTATTTTGCTAAGCCCTCTGATTCAGCTGAAGTATAAGAAAAACCGCAATTTGGACAATATAATAAAAGGCAGTATTTTATGACAACCATACTTTTAGCCCGTCATGGTCAGGCTTCTTTTGGTCAAGAAAACTATGATCGGCTGTCAGAGCTAGGTGAAACCCAAGCAAAAATGCTGGGTCAACACTATGCAAATACCCAGCGCCGTATCGATGCGATATTTACGGGTAATCTGGTCAGGCAACAAGACTCTGCTCGCCATTTTTGGCAAGGGTATCAACCGTTTGCTCAGGCCAATAATGACGACATGGCCATTGCGACAGCCATCAACTTTGATGAGCATGAAAGCTATATTTTGCCACAATTTGACGAGTTCAATCACAAAGATGTGTTTGTGAAATCCGCTGGTGATTTTGATAACCAAGCTGAGATATCCGCTGAAATTGCCAATGCTCAATCACCAAATCGGCGTCTTGCTGAGCTGTTTGATCAAGCGATGCAGCGCTGGCATGGTGGCAACAATGATCAGGATTATATTGAAAGCTGGCCGCAGTTCAATGAGCGAGCGCAGCAAGCGCTTGAACAAGTACGTACAAAGATAGCCGATATGCACTTAGACCAACATAGCACTGTATTGGTCTTTACCTCAGGCGGTGTCATCGCTGCCATTACCGCAAAGCTACTGAGCCAAGGCAGTCAAACCGCTTATCAGTTAAATAAGAGCTTAGTCAATACGGGCGTGACATCGATCACCCTAAAGAGTCAGCGCGCGCATTTATTGTCTTTAAATGAATACAGTCATTTATTTTCTGAAGGTAAGCAGTTTGTGACGTGGCGATAATTGAGTCAATGGGTTTGGATGCGCTTTTATACATAATCGCCACGTATTTGTAGAGCATTAGCCATTACAATAAACGATTTTAGTCAACCAGTTTTTGTCGTTGGTACAGAGGATCTATAAAACTGGAGTGTCATTTAGAGTCGATACAAGGGAGGGCTTATGCAACACAAACTGCTTAATTTAGTCACTAAAAGCGCCAAACAAAGTAAAGCTCAGGTATTTAGCGCCGTTCAGCCATCACGCTATCTAAAAGACCTAAACAAACAGCAGGTTGGTCAAGGCAAAACCGTCCTGATCACAGGAGCAAGCTCAGGATTGGGCGAGGGTATGGCAAGATTGTTTGCTAAGCTTGGTTATAATCTTGCTATCTGTGCGCGCCGTACTGATCGTTTAGAGCGCTTGCAGTCAGAGCTGGTAGCAGCATATCCTAATATACGCGTTGAATACCAAGCGTTAGATGTCAGTGATTATGATGCTGTTTTTAAGGTATTTGACGCATTTGCTGCTGACTTTGGCACTATTGATCGTATCGTGGTCAATGCAGGGATTGGCGATAGTCGCCGTATTGGTAAAGGACGTTTTGATACCAATCGCCGTACCGTTGAGATTAATTTCATCTCGGCATTGGCACAATGCGAAGCGGCGATGAATATCTTTCGGGCTCAAAACAGTGGTCATCTGGTCGTCATGTCGAGCATGTCAGCGATGCGTGGCCTGCCTAAGCACCTGACAGCTTACGGCGCGAGTAAAGCAGGTTTGGCACATCTTGCAGAAGGGATTCGTGCTGATATGCTATTGACTAAGTTGCCTATTAAGGTCTCTACTATTTATCCCGGTTACATCCGTACTGAGATTAATACGAATGCCAAGCCATTGCCGTTTGAAGTCGATACTGAGACAGGTACCAAAGCGATCGTTGCCGCGATTGAGGCCGAGGTAGAAGAGGCGTGTGTACCGAGCTTACCATGGTCAATCGTGGGACAGGCGATGAAGCGTTTGCCGCTGCAAGTGATGAGTCGATTGAGCTGATGCAACACGCTCGTGCAATAAAAACAAAAAGCCCACTCTAATAACAGTGGGCTTTTTTGTCTCTATGGCTAGATAATCATGTACAGATTATAGTGTTTACGGGTTGTCTGATATGTGCTGCTCACGTAGCTTTTGACGCAATACTTTACCGACATTACTTTTTGGTAGTTCGCTGACAAACTCGATATGACGCGGGCACTTATAACCCGTTAAATTGTCTAATGCAAACTCTTTGATGTCTTCTTTGGTGACATTGTTGTCTGCAGGCACAATATAGATTTTGACGGCTTCACCTTGTTTTTCATCAGGGATACCAATCACGGCGCAATCGACGATACCTTCATGGTCAAGCATGACCGCTTCAATCTCATTTGGAAATACATTGAATCCTGACACCAAAATCATATCTTTTTTACGGTCTAGTAAAGTGAAGTAGCCTTTTTCATCCATGCTCACAATATCGCCAGTACGGAAGTAACCATCGCTTGTGAAATCATTGGTATTGTCTCGATTGAAATAGCCTGACATGACGTTTGGGCCTTTGATGCACATCTCACCTGCCTCATGCATGGCGACACGTTCACCATTTTCGTCAACGACGATGATATCGACACTAGGAACTGGTATGCCGATTGTACCGTTGAACTTACGATCAGTAATGACGTTGGCGGTACCCGCTGCAACACCTTCAGTCATACCCCAACCTTCAACCATCGGACAGCCAGTAACTTCTAACCAACGGGCTGCTGTTTGCTCGGTTGCCGCCATACCACCGGCTTGCGTGATACGCAATGAGCTAAAGTCCAAATCTTTGAAATTTGGCTGATCAAGTAAACCTTTAAACAAAGTGTTTACCGCAGGGAAAATATGGAACGGTTGTTTTGATAGCGTTTTGATAAACCCTGGCATATCACGCGGATTGGGTACTAGAATAAAAGTGTAGCCTGAACGCATACCAAGTAAGCTGAGCATAAACGCAAAAATATGATAGAGCGGCAATGCCATTACCATATTGATATATACCTCATTGATATCTGAGGTGACTGGACGATACCATGCTTCTGATTGCATCGCCGCTGCGACGACATTACGCTGCGTCAAAACAGCACCCTTAGACAGACCCGTTGTGCCGCCTGTGTACTGCAAAATCGCTTTTTGCTGCAAGGTGGCTTTGGGTGCTTGAAGCGGTAGATTACGTCCTTTTTTCAGTACTTCAGGGAATTTCGTGACTTTGTACTTAGGGTCATTTAGATTGTATTTAGGCACTAAGCGTTTGACTTGACGGATGACAGTATTTACCAAAATACCTTTTAAGCCCATCATATCGCCCATTTTTGAGAGTACAATACGCTTGATATTGGTCTCTTCAATGACTTGCTCTAGCGCTTGAGCAAAGTTATCCACCACAAAAATCACCTGAGCGCCTGAGTCATTCAATTGATGACGCAGCTCACGACCTGTATATAGTGGGTTGATCGGGGTACAGACGTAACCTGCGCGTAAGATACCAATCATGATTGGTAAATATTGTGGAACGTTTGGCATCATGAGTGCCACGACGCTGCCTTTAGGTAAGCCTTGAGCTTGTAACCATGCTGCTACTGCCAATGATGCTTTGTCAACGTCATCATAAGTATGAGTCACACCCATGCAGATAGTCATCGGATGCATACGAAAACGGTTGAAGCACTCTTCATACAACTCTATGAGGCTTTCATATTGATCGGGATTAATGGTCTTGGGTACGTTTTCTGGGTATTGAGCAAGCCAAGGTTTCTCTACTGTCATGCCAAGCGTCCTTAAATTAAGATAAGTTAAGGGTCTATAAAAAAGTAGTCACATCCATGTCGACGATATACATCATTGCTCTTTGAGCAATAAATTGTCGAGTGCTATCCTTTGTTTTCACATACTGCTAACGTACAGAGTCCTCTATAAAATTTGATTTAACTACCAAGACTAAACGCTTAATAAATACGCTTCTGGGTAGATCAAATAACGGGTTACTGTTTCTAAAATTGAAATACCTTTCAAATCAACAGTTTTGACGTGTCTAAAGTCAATATTCGATTAATCTAAATCGACAGAAAACTTAGTGACACATTGCGGGTTTACATTAACATAACTACAACTAAACTCGTTACAGGCATACGAGAACTTGATAGTTTATATTTGGGTTTGATATATGAAAAAATATATGTTGGAGAGTGAAGGGTATACAGAATTGATCAGAGTAGATAAAAATTTGTGCTCGATACATTTATCTTTCAATGAGACATTAAAAGCAAATAGGTGCAACAAAAAAGCGCCTTATTATTGATATAGGGCGCTTTTTTCAAGAGAAGCTACTTAGTGTTGAGGGTGGTCTGCATGATGTTTCTCACGCAGTTTTTGACGTAATACTTTACCAACATTACTCTTTGGCAGATCACTCACAAATTCAATATAGCGCGGACATTTATAACCCGTTAAGTTGTCCAGCGCAAATTCTTTGATAGCTTCTTTGGTGACATTGTTGTCCGCAGGCACCACATAGATTTTGACTGCCTCGCCTTGGCGCTCATCAGGAATACCAATGACCGCACAATCAACGATACCGTCGCAGTCAAGCATGACAGACTCAATCTCATTAGGAAAGACGTTAAAACCAGAGACCAAAATCATGTCTTTTTTACGGTCCAACAGTCTAAAATAGCCTTTTTCATCCATACTAACGATATCACCAGTACGGAAGTAACCATCGCTGGTAAAGTCATCACTGCTGTCTCTGTTTAAATAACCTGAGGTGACGTTAGGGCCTTTGATACACAGCTCGCCTGCTTGGTTTACACCGACGCGCTTGCCCTCATCATCAATCACAATGGCATCGACGCTAGGGACGGGCACACCAATTGTGCCGTTAAACTTACGATCTGTGATGACGTTGGCCGTACCGACCGCCACGCCTTCGGTCATCCCCCAACCTTCGATCATCGCACAGCCAGTGGTCTCAAGCCAGCGAGTGGCGGTTTGTTCGGTCGCCGCCATACCACCTGCCTGCGAGATACGTAGCGAGCTAAAATCTAGGTGTTTAAAGTCTGGATGATCTAGCAAGCCTTTAAACAGCGTATTGACCGCTGGAAAAATATGGAAAGGCTGTTTTGATAAGGTTTTGATAAACCCTGGTATATCGCGCGGGTTGGGTATCAAAATAAAGGTATAACCTGAGCGCATGCCGAGCAAGCTGAGCATAAAGGCAAAGATATGATACAGCGGTAGCGCCATGACCATATTGATATATACCTCATTGATCTCAGAGGTGATAGGGCGGGTCCAAGCCTCTGATTGCATCGCCGCCGCCACGATATTACGCTGCGACAAGATGGCACCCTTTGATAATCCTGTCGTGCCGCCGGTATATTGCAAAAACGCCTTTTGATCAAGTGACATTTTTGGCTTTTGAAAGGGAAGGTTTTTGCCTTTTTTGAGCACATCAGGGAGTTTGGTGACTTGATACTTTGGGTCGTTGAGCTTGTATTTGGGGACCAGACGTTTGACTTGGCGAATGATAGTATTGACCAAGATGCCTTTGAGCCCCATCATATCGCCCATTTTTGATAAGACAATACGTTTGATTTTGGTCTCGCCGATGACCTGCTCGAGCGCTTGGGCAAAGTTGTCTACCACAAAGATAATTTGTGCGCCTGAGTCGTTGAGCTGATGACGCAGCTCGCGGCCTGTATAGAGTGGATTGACTGGGGTGCATACATAGCCTGCCCGCAAGATACCAATCATCGTGGGCAGATACTGCGGCACGTTTGGCATCATCAGTGCCACCACACTGCCTTGTGGTAGTCCCTGAGATTGTAGCCATGCGGCGACGGCCAACGAGGCGTTATTGACATCATGATAAGTATGAGTCACACCCATACAGATACTCATAGGGTGCATACGAAAGCGGTCAAAGCATTCCTCGTACAGCTCCATTATGCTGCTATATCTATCAGGGTTGATAGTCTTAGGTACACCATCGGGATAATTGGCAAGCCAAGGTTTGTTCGGCATCATAGTCAGCGTCCTTGCAGTTTGATATAGGTGAATGTTTTTTAAGAAAGCAGTCATATGCATGTCAATATCACAAATCAGCATTAATGTGATTAACCTGCTATTGGATGCAGTAACGTCCATGTCTGCTTGCTGTTGTTGCCGTTGTTCAATCTAATTAACTACTGATGGGTGAGTTAAATGAATCAAACAATTAGATAATGCAATGAAAGAAATAAGCTGTATTTCAAGTAGATATTATCTGGTTTTTGCAACTACGGTATCAAAAAAACGATACATTTAAGCAATACAGTAGCATGAATAATGTTGAAGACAATAATAGAAAGCAAGACTGAGCAGTACATAGATAAAGCTGAACACTACAGCAGGTATATGATGTATAAGAAATTTGCTACCGCAAGATAAGTTTTTGAGTGAGTCAAACGTGTCAATAGGGTAGAAGGATTTATTGATAAAACAGAGAAGTGATTGCGTAAGTATTAAAATGGATATGACTCATTCATGGTGCAAGTCACTAAGCTGGCAACGTTTGATGGTCAATAAGATGAATATCATGCAAAGAGAAAATGGTATCAATGAGGCAGAATAAACTGCTTGTTTTTATTAAAAAAGCGTCGATAAATGAGCAGCGCGCTGATGGTACAGCCAAGTGTGCTACTCACACAGATCAAAAACATCGTGATTATCTGATAGCGGACCGCTTGTGTGGGGTCGGCACCAGCCAATATTTGCCCCGTCATCATACCGGGCAAGCTGACAATACCGACGACTAGCATAGAGTTGAGCGTTGGGGTCATGCCATTTGTGATTGCGGCACGAATCTGCTCATGGACGGCCTCAAATGGTCGAGCAGAAAGACTCAGCATCATCTCGATACGCCCTTGCTGCTCATGAAAAGCTTCGATCAACTGATTGCTCGTTAATGAGATGGCAGTCAAAGAATTGCCTAATATCAGCCCCAGTATAGGAATAATGAATTGCGGCGTATACCAAGGCTGTACTCTTAGGATAACGATCATCGCTATTGCAGTGACCAGTGTCGCTGAGGTGCCGACGGCTATTAGCGTATCGGTTAGCAACCCTTTATAGCTGCGTTTGACACGATTTTTGGCAGCACTCCCTGCAATCAGGGTCATAATGGTCAAAATCAGCAACACTTCATACCACTGCTCACGGGCAAAAATCCATGCCAGTATCAGACCGATAAAGCTAAGCTGCACAATGGTGCGAATAGCAGCTATCAACAGCGTTTTTGTCAGTTTTAAGCGCAGTTGCCATGAGATGAGTAATACGATGATAATCATACAACTGGCAAGCGCAATATCACTGTAAGTTAAAAATACTTGCATATGATTCATACCGTTGATGGGGCTCATTATAAAGGAAGGCAGTAATGTCATGAGCACGATGTAATGAAGGTTTCGAGCAAGTTTTTGAGCATCATATCGTGCCCTAGGGCGCTTCGGTTAGTACACCTGCTTGCATATGCCAATGTCTACTGGCTAATGACATAATCTCTTTGGTATCGTGAGTTACCCATAATAACGAGCGCTGCCTGTTGGCCTGCAACCATCTCATCAGCAAGCTGACCAACTGCGCTGAGGTGTCGATATCTAGCGCGGCGGTTGGCTCATCTAGTAATAGTACTCGCGGATTGAGTTGTAGTAGGCGTAAGGTATTGACCAGCTGACGCTCACCACCCGATAAGTGGTTGGCCTCTTGTTGCAAAAAGTCTGCATTTTTATTCAAAGACGCAAGTTGGGTCAAATGCCAGTTTATATCAAAACTTTGGGTCTGATGCGCGTCTAAAGCATAAGGCATCTTTAAATTATCAAGGACATTGCCCTCTAACAGCTGTGGCTGTTGAGCAAGCAGCGCCACTTGCTTGCGCCAAGTAATTGGCGATGTGGTGTGAATGCTTTCATCTCGCTGATGTGGCGTGGCATCACTACGCAAATGAATATCACCAGTGCTCATCGGCAACAATCCTGCCAGCACCCGCAAGAGGACAGATTTGCCACTACCAGAAGCCCCTGTCAACATGGTGATTTGTCCTGATAGTAGCTTGCCACTCGCACCGTTTATCAATATGCGGCTATGAGGCGATAGTCCATCAGATAGCGCATTTTTTTGTCGCTTATTTAACCACCTTTGATAGAGTTTATGCGGTACAAAGGTTTTTGTCTGTTCACCACTACTATGCTTAGGATTATCGCTACCGACTACCGGCCTGCCATGCACCCAGAGATTATTAAATTCAAGCAAGGGTCTATCAGGATCAATGCGCATAGCGTTCTACAGTCGCTCGTTCGTTTGCTCACTAATCGCCTGCTCAATGGCATCTCGTAATTCTTTTGGTACACGGATAGGACGCATGGGTGTGGTATTTACTGCGTTGTCAGGTTGAGCGTTATTTGTTTCGTTATTAGCCATTGGTTCTGGCTTAACAAGGTTTTGTACACAAGCAATGACGATTTTGGTGCTACTTAATATCTGGCTAGTGGTTTTGTCTGTAGCGCTATTATCTGATGTGCTACGGCGAATGCTTTGATAAAATATGATGCTAGCAGGCTTTAGCTCCACTTTATCGATACGTACAGTAATGATTTCATCTAAGAGAATGGCTCTCTTGTATTGTAAATCCGCCTGACTCACGACAAAATGCTGTATGTCGCCATCATCAGTTTGCAAAAAATAACCGTTTAGACCCAGCTTGGTAAACCAATCACGGCGGCAGTTTTCAAAAAACACCAGATGGTTGGCATGATAAACGATGCCGCCTGCATCCGTATGGTTGATGTAGACGTTATAATCTTTAGCAAATAGTGGTTCAATGTCGTTATTTACGGCTGTATTTGTATTTTTATGCTCAGTTGTCGTCATAACGGGCTCAGTATTTTTGATAAAGGTTGTTTAGCGAACGTAATTTATATATGTGGGCAAATAAGAAACCCGACAAAAAATAGTCTCTATTATATTTATAATAAGCGCTACTCTAGCTCAAGATATAAGGCCATGCAACAGCTAGGGCAGCCTAGGTCTGTTATCATAGGCTTTTGTATCAGACTCATCTATATCAGCACAGTCTTTTAACCAATCAGTATAGGACAGTTTATGACCCGTTTTGTCAGTTTTAATATCAATGGTATCCGCGCTCGCCAGCATCAGCTTGAGGCAGTGCGCGAAGTAATCGATCCTGATGTCATGGGTCTACAAGAGACCAAAGTCCATGACGATCAATTTCCACTTGATGACATAAAAGCTCTAGGATATCACGTAGAGTATTTCGGGCAAAAAGGACATTATGGCGTGGCGCTACTGTCAAAAGTGGCGCCTATATTTGTACAAAAAGGCTTTCCTGGTGATGACGAAGAAGCACAAAAGCGTTTTATACATGCACGCTATGAGCTTGAAGGGCGTGAAGTGGATGTGCTCAATGGTTATTTTCCACAAGGAGAGAGCCAAGACCATCCGATCAAATTTCCGATGAAGCGTGCTTATTATGCAGATTTAATGGCTTATATTGATACACTAAAGGCAGAAGGTCGTTCGATCATTGTCATGGGTGATATGAATATTGCGCCAGAGGACATCGATATCGGTATCGGTGAGGTCAATGCAAAGCGCTGGTTAAAAAATAGAAAAACCTCATTTTTGCCAGAGGAACGCGAATGGTACTCAGCATTAATGTCGCGTGAGTTGACCGATACGTACCGTTTGCATTATCCAGAGAGTACAGAGTTATATAGTTGGTTTGATTATCGCAGCCGCGGCTTTAATGATGAACCCAAGCGCGGTTTACGTATTGATCATATTTTATGCACCTCAGACCTCGTTAGTGAATGCATTGGTGCTGGCATCAGCTATGAGCTGCGTGCGATGGAAAAACCCTCAGATCATGCACCCATTTGGTCAGCATTCGATCTAAAAAAACCGTAATATTCAGATATATAGTCAATCCACTATAAAAGCATTACGGCGTTAACCTTGCTTGAAGTATGATATATCCATCTGCACTCGGTTGCCTTGTACCACTCTTAAATTGGATCAATTATAGTGTTTATTACATCACCTAAAAACAACGATAAAAATTGAAAAATAAGGATTTTACTATGTCTGTTGGAAACGTAGCAGTACCTGATATTATTTATCCCATTGATGGCATTAAGCTGAGCGCAACTGCCGCGGGCGTACGCTACAAAAATCGTGATGATTTGGTCGTGATTGAAATCGCTGAACATGCCACGACCGCAGTTGTCACGACCAAAAATACATTTTGCGCCGCGCCTGTACGTATATTACGTGAGCACTTTACCAAGGCTAGTCCGCGTTATCTGGTAACCAATACAGGTAATGCAAACGCAGGGACGGGCGCTGATGGCAAACGCCGCGCTACTGAAATCTGTATTGCCTTGGCTGAAAAAGCTGGCGTAGAGGCTAATACAGTATTGCCATTTTCTACTGGCGTGATTGGCGAACCATTAAATAGTGACGCGGTCATTGCAGGTTTAGACGATGCGTTAGCAAACTTAGCCTCTGATAACTGGTTGGCTGCTGCTAACGGTATCCGAACGACAGATACTGTCCCTAAGCTTGCTAGCCAAAAAGTCGACGTTGCAGGTACTAGCTATCATATCACTGGCATGTCAAAAGGCTCAGGCATGATACGTCCAAATATGGCGACTATGCTGGGTTATGTCGCAACCGATGCCAATATCGCCGCTGATCTGTTGCAAGAGATGCTCAGCGCTATCAATGAACAGTCGTTTAACCGTATTACCGTTGATGGGGATACATCGACCAACGACTGCTGCGTGTTGATTGCGACAGGCGCTGCCAGCTCAGAGGTGATTGATAGTCCAGCGCATCCGCATTATCAGGCCGTTTTTGATGCACTGCGCGACGTGTTTGTACGTTTGGCACAGCTCATTGTCCGTGACGGTGAAGGGGCGACCAAGTTTATGACCGTCAAAGTGACTGGCGGGCAGACCACGCAAGAGTGCTGCGATGTGGCTTATGCTGTGGCGCATTCGCCGCTGGTAAAAACGGCATTCTTTGCGAGTGATGCAAACTGGGGGCGCATCTTGGCGGCAGTCGGTTATGCTGGTATTGACGACCTAGACACCGAGCAAGTTGATGTGTATTTAGATGAGGTGATGATTTGTCAAAATGGCGGTGTCGCGCCCAGCTATACAGAAGAAGCAGGTAAGGCCGTCATGAGCCGCGCTGAGATTACTATTCACATTGATTTGGCTCGTGGTGATGCTAGCGATACGGTGTATACCTGCGATTTGTCATACGACTATGTCAAGATAAACGCTGACTATCGCAGTTAGAAACAGTCTTAAAAGTTTCAATCTTGACAGATTTTTTAAATCTATTTATAAAAAGCCAGAGTGATTATTGCTCTGGCTTTTTTATGTCTAATACTAAGCTGTTATCAAATTACTCTTTTATTCAATACGCTTTATTAACATCAGTTGCAAAAGCTGACGTTACTTTACAAAGCAGTCATAGAGAGTAAGGTGAATTGCGACCTATACTTGCTGGGGTAAACAGATGATATTCACTACATCGCTAGTAAAGCTGGCTAGAGATTTCAATTAGCGTGACTCTAAATATCATCATGATAGAAAGAAGCTTTGTTGTATGAAGAAATGCAGTAGAGTTTTTAAAACAATAAATTTAGATAGAAAATGAAGAATTATTACCAATTATCTGAGGATTGAATAATGAAAAGATTAGCACTTGCAGCATTGATGACAACTTTTGCTCTTACTGGTTGTTCTACTATGGACATGGACAATGAACGTACAATGGTTGTAGAAGGACAGCCTATGAACGTCAAAGTGGTAAATATTCCAAGTTTTGAAGTAGAAATCGCACCGCGTAAAGCAGTTTGTGACCTGACTGCAACAGACGGTACGATGGTTGAATCACAGTGCCTACAGTATCGCCAAACTTATCAGAAAAACTACACCACTTTAAGTGGTAACATTCAAGGCTTCACTTATGAGCCAAACTACCGTTATGTATTAGATGTACGCCAAGAAGCAGTCACTGCTGAAGGATCTAATGTGGTCAAACCAGTTTGGATTTTAAACGAAGTCGTTTCAAAAACTGCTGAATAGTACAGCTTGAAAGTATACAACTAATAAAAAGGCCGCTAATATATAGCGGCCTTTTTATTGATACGATATCTGCTGCTATGATGATATAGCGTGGTTAAAGGTAACATTTATCAATTGCATTAACATTGACTGTAGTTAACACTAACGCCGCGCATCGCAGTAGGAATTCTATTATCAGCATAGACAGCTAGGCCACCACGAGCGGTCTCTTTATATTTATCAGACATATCAGCACCTGTCTGCTTCATGGTTTCTATAGCCTTATCCAAAGAGACGAAGTGCTGGCCATTTCCTCTACAGGCTAAACGTGCTGCGTTGATAGCTTTGACCGCCCCCATGGCATTGCGCTCGATGCAAGGCACCTGCACCAGTCCACCAATAGGGTCGCAGGTTAGACCTAAATTATGCTCAATACCGATTTCTGCCGCATTTAAGCATTTAGCTGGTGTCCCATTCATGATCTCTGCTAATGCAGAACCTGCCATCGCACATGCCGATCCAACCTCGCCTTGGCAGCCGACTTCAGCACCAGAGATGGAAGCGTTTTGCTTGATTAGGCTACCGATAGCGGTGGCGTTCAATAAAAACTTGCGGACACCATCTTGGCTATAGTTAGGTAAAAAATCACGATAGTAGTGCAATACTGCAGGAATAATACCTGCTGCGCCATTGGTGGGTGCGGTCACAACTTTGCCGCCATTGGCGTTTTCTTCATTGACGGCGAGCGCGTACAAGTCTACCCAGTCCATGGCGGCCAATTTGTCATTGTTGGTGATAGGTTGGTCTTTTTCCGCAGACAGCTGCCTGTGCAAATCTTGTGCGCGGCGTTTGACATCCAAGCCACCTGGCAAAATACCGCCATTTTCACAGCCTTGCTTAACACAATCTTGCATGACCTCCCAAATACTATCTAGGTAGGCAAACACTGTCTCTTTGTCATGGAAGTGGCATTCATTGGCCAGTACTAATTCGCTGATGCTCAAATCATACTGACGACATTGTTCTAGTAGTTCTGCTGCATTATTAAAAGGATAAGGAACGCTATCGATCGTTGGGCTGGCATGATCTTCATCTGGATCGGTGGCATCTTCTTTATTGATGACAAAACCACCACCAATCGAATAGTAGGTCTGCTGATAACGAGTACCGTCAGTCGATATAGCACGAAGCGTCAATGCGTTAGGGTGATAGGGCAGGACAGTATCGTCGTACCAATAAATATCCTGCTCTGTATCAAATGCAATCGTGTGAATACCTGACACATTTAATGTCTTGCCAGAAAAAATAGGAGAAAGATAGCTGCTGGTCATACGTGTATCGATGGTGCTAGGTGTATGGCCAAGTAACCCTAACAATATGGCAGTATCTGTTGCGTGCCCTTTTCCTGTCGCCGCCAAAGAGCCATAAAGCTCGATTTCAATCTTTGCGATAGCCGTCAGTTCCATTTGTTTGGTCAATGAGGCTAAAAATAAATTGGCTGCCACCATTGGTCCCACTGTATGTGAGCTCGATGGACCAATGCCGATTTTAAATAAATCAAAAATACTAATCATAATGAGTTACCGAAAATTCAAAGGCTTGAACAATTGTGATAATTGCCTTGAGCGCTTTTATTGAAAATATAATAGGCAGTCGTCACTCTCAAGGCCCACTACAGAAGACTTGTGAGCGACCGTCTATAAAAATATTGCTATTAAAGAGTACAGATGGTGACTGAATAATCACTTTTATTTGTTTTGAAACTCCGCTATCATGCTCGGAGTCAACGACTATGTAACATCCTGTAAGTCAATATCTCTATTAAATAGGCTGGTTGGCAGAAGAGCAAACGTGCTTTTGATCATACAGTATCTTTGGTTATACATACATAGTGATCTAATACAACCATCCAAGAACTGGCTATCATACCAAATAATACTTTTGGTTTGTCATATTACAACATAAATGAATGAATTGGGATGACATATTATCGATAGAAGACGATAGTGCTTATTTATATTGTTTACGACTTCTATCGCGTTCGCTACTATCCCCCCAATTTCGCACCGTTTTTACTTTTTCCATTATTTTAGCCTATTACCTCAGCTCACATAGGACACGCGCGCATGCCATCTCAAAAAGACCCATCATCAGCTTCAGACAACAGCGCTCAAAATCAGTCAGCTCACAATGCATTGGAAGCTGCAGGTATTGATTCAGCAGCCATCAGTTATCCGCACAATCCAGATTTTGAAAATGGTCGCTGGTTTCCGACATGGCGACCTTACAAAGGTGATTTGGATCGTGATCCAGTGGGTATCAATGATTATTTGCCACCGTCAAAGAGTGTATTACTTGGTATACAACATACATTTGCCATGTTTGGTGCGACCGTCCTTGCGCCATTATTGATGGGATTTGACCCTAACTTAGCCATTTTGATGTCTGGTATCTGTACGGTGATGTTCTTTATGATCACTGGTGGGCGTATGCCAAGCTACTTGGGATCAAGCTTTGCTTTTATTGGTCCAGTGATTGCGGTAACTGCGTATGCAGGGGCAGGGTTCAATGCCAATTTGAATGTCGCGCTAGGCGGTATCATGGCCTGCGGTATCATTTATGCGCTGATTGGCCTGTTAGTGATGAAAACAGGCACTGGCTGGATTGAGCGCTTGATGCCGCCTATCGTCACTGGTGCTATTGTCATGATTATTGGTCTTAATTTGGCACCAGTTACTATCCAAGGGGTTTCTGCCAATCAGTTTGATGCTTGGATGGCTACGTTGACCGTACTACTCATCAGTGGAGTGGCGGTATTTACCCGTGGCATGTTACGTCGTTTGCTGCTACTCGTGGGTTTGGTATTATCATACATCGCTTATTTTGTGTTGACCAATATCCTAGGTTTTGGGACGGCAATTGATTTTAGCGCAGTCGCTGCGGCTGCATGGTTTGGTCTGCCCAGCATTCATACCCCACGCTTTGAGATGAGCGCTATTATTCTCATTGCGCCTGTCGCCTTTATTTTGGTCGCTGAAAACTTAGGTCACTTTAAGGCAGTGGAAGGTATGACCAAGTCTCGCGTGACCCCTTATATGGGCCGAGCATTTTTTGCCGATGGCTTGGCAACGACTTTCTCAGCAGGATTTGGCGGTACAGGTGTGACTACCTATGCTGAAAACATCGGGGTGATGGCGGTCACCAAAGTATATAGCACAACGATATTTGTCGTCGCAGGTGTGGTCGCTATTATATTAGGGTTATCACCAAAATTTGGTGCCATTATCCAAACGATACCAGCGGCTTTATTGGGCGGCGCTTCTATCGTCGTTTTCGGTCTGATCACGATCGCTGGGATAAAAATCTGGATCGACAGCCACATTGATTTTAGTAAAAACAGCAATCTGATCATCGCGGCAGTGACCGTAATCATGGGTACAGGTAACTTTAGCTTGCACTTAGGTGGTTTTGATTTGGGTGGTATTGGTACTGCCACTTTAGCCGCTATTGTGTTGAATGCTTTATTTAATAAAAGTTCTGACGTTAAATAAGTAATGCTGATAAGATTAAAATTTGAGCCTATCGAATAAAAATAGTAAACGTATATCTTCTCTAATAAAAAGCGCCCATGCTATGAATAGTATGGGCGCTTTTTATTAAATGTCTGCGTGAGACAATCGTATCAATACTACTTAATTACTTATAGTCTCGCTTATAAAATCTTGAAAAAAATCGATAGCGGCGTAGCGCGCGTGGTTTTGGTTTTAGTGACCCTAAATAAATAGCAAGCATGGTTAACAAGGCGCCGCCCCATTGTAAGCCATTGATAGGTTTGTCCAGCCAGCTATAGTCAATAACCAAAGCGGCGATGGGTTCAGTTAACAATAACAGACCCGTCAATGCAAGAGACAACTTAGGAATAGAATAAGCAATCAGACCCCATGCCAAACACTGCATCACTGTCCCGTAGATAAGCACCCAACCAATCTCAGACCTTGTGTTGGGCAAGATATGACCTGTATCGAATATAAACATAGGCACAATCATGGCTAAGACGCCACCGATACTAATCAGCTGCATCAGCATAAATATCGGTGTCGGTTCGGTATCATGTGTTTTACGAATAAAAGTCATCGACGCACCTAGCATTGCTCCTGACACAATACCCGTGACAAATCCCCAAGTGGCAGCGGTATTGTGTGCAAATTCAGGACTGCCTATCATTGCAACGCCCAGCATCGCTAAAAATAAACTGATGATCTGCACGATAGATTGGCGCTCATTAAAATATAAAAAACCAATGGCAGCTAAAAAGAAGATTTGTAAGCTATTGAGCAGGGTCGAAATACCAGGACCCACAGCATAAATGCTCTCGTGCCAAAGCGCCAAGTCTAATCCTAAAAATGCACCTGACAATAAACCATAAAAAATAGCACGTTTTGATTGTGGCATCTGTTGGCGCATCACCTTGGCTAAGATCGCAAAGACAATACCTGAAATGGCCAGTCGCCAAAATGACATCGCCCAGCCACCGATATCAACGTGAGCGACAATCAGACTGCCCAGCCCAAAGATAATACAACCGATAACTAGGCCAATAGGGGCAGCGCGTGAAGAAGCAGTCGCCATAAAACGTCCTTATATTATTATTCTTATGGTCCTAGACCAATGTGAGGGTTAGCCAAAACCCTATTGTCGTGGTTTTAAGCAAAAAATAAAATGGCAAAACCAAAATTTATTCTGGTTATTAGATAGATCGTTGCTATAGATAATTTATTAAACCAAATAGTACGAAAAAGCCTTTAAGGCAGTAGAACCATTAGGGCAGTAAAACCATCTTGTGATCTTACTCACACAATAATGCTTGTACAACAGCGCTTATATAATCGAGTCACATCCTTACAGGAATGATATTGGCTCTGATATCGCAATTTGTTAGTCTAGTATTCATAAAATCACCAGTCATCAACCACTATATTATTTGCCTAGGTTTGCTTATACTCCGACATTTTATGTCAAAAATACAACCAAATGTGACCTCTTGTTTGCCTCTAAAAATATCGCAATTTAGCTTTGCGATAGGTATCGTCTCTAGTGCAATTTTTTTAATGCCTAGCGCCCAAGCGGCCAGTTGCAAGCTCCCCAAAAGCTACTATAAAAACGTCTCTTGTACGTCTACTAGCGGCTATTTTTTAGCAATCAAAGATTTTGGTGCGCCAGTCGCTCTGATTGACAGCAAAGGTAAAAGGGTCGTTGATTTATCACGTTATCAGAAAGTCGATGCCGACAAGATATCGGGCGGGTTACTACCTGTATTGCGCAACAGTCGGGTCGGTTATCTCAATATGCAGGGACGTGAAGTCGTGCCTGCAATGTACGATATGCTCAAAGGAAATCAAGGGTGGGCGCGTCCAGTATCTGAAGGACGTATCGTCGTAAAAAAAGATGGTAACTACGGTGTTATCAATACCTCCAACAGCACGGTTGTCTCGTTTTCAGCATCGATTGACGAGATCGATGATTATCGTAATGGGAGAGCGCGCGTCCGTAAAAACAGTGTGATAAGCTGGTTAGATAAAAATGGTAATGCAACGCGTGATCCAAATGCTCAGGATAAGAGTCAGTCGACTAAAAAATCCACAGCTTCTACTAACAATACGTCATCACAATCAAGACAACCTGCACCTACACGTTTTACGACATTACAATCACGTCAGCAAGATGGAAAGTGGGGCTTCGTTGACGACAACGACGTCACGATGATTACCTATTCGTTCGATGAAGTCCGTCCATTCTCTGAAGGATTCGCGGGCGTTCGTATCGGAGAGGAGTGGGGCTTTGTCAATCTGGGCGGTGAGCTAGTGATTCCTTTTCGCTTCACTAGTGATGGGGTATTAACTGATGATAATTATAAGGGTCAACCCTCATTTGTATTTACAGGTGGTAAGGCATGGATCGGCAATTTAAAAAACGGCAATAAAATGTGCATCAATAAAGAAGGCACAGGTGTCAGCTGCGATTAGCGTTATATCCATAATCTATAATTGGTATACAACGAAAAAGAGTGTAAACCCTATTCGTTATCGATAGGGTTTACACTCTTTTTTATGGCTAGTGTGACTATAGGCGAATAGCTATTTTTCTAACAAATGATTGCTAATCAAATCGACCATATAAGGCTGATAATATTCTGGAATATCATGCGCCATACCTTCGATTAAATGAAACTTGGCATTAGGAATGGTTTTTGCCACCACTCGACCTTGTGACGCCGGTAGTAGTCCGTCAGCGCTACCATGTAAGACAATCGTTGGTGCTTTGACTTGCTTACTAAAGCGGCTGATAGAGCCTGATGCCAAGATAGCATTGAGCTGCTGCACCGTACCGAGTGGGTGAAAATTGCGTTGATAGCGGATTTTGGCAATTTCACGCACCATGCGCACATTGACGTGACCTGGTGTGCCAACCGTTTTCATAAACCAGACACTATGGCGTACGATATCACGCTCAGAGTGGCTCTCTGGACGATTGATAAGGGTGTATAGCTGCTTAGGTCTTGGCGGTTTTAAAAATGCTCGATTGGTCGTGGTAAACATAAGCGCCATACGCTGCACCAAGCTTGGATAACGTGCCGCCACAATTTGAGCAATCATCCCGCCCATAGAGGCACCAAGCAGATGCGTTTTGCCAAGCTTGAGCGCCTTGATCAACCGGGCGGTGTCTTCTGCCATGTCAGTCAAGTTATAAGCCACCTGAGTGCTTTTGTTCGATAGCCCCGTTTGTAGGCGTACCATCATTTTGAGCTGGTTGATACGCGGTAGGCCCTCGATCTGTACTTTAGAAGACAGGCCAATATCACGATTGTCAAAACGGATCACAAAAAAACCAGCATCAATAAAGCGCTTAATAAAATTGTCTGGCCAAAATATCATTTGCGAACCCAGTCCCATGATCATCAGTAGGGGCGGATTATTAGGGTTGCCACCCGCTTCGACACACAACTCTATACCATCACCAATATCAATCATCGCTTGATGAAGGTGTTGGCTAAGATCGGAGTCGCGCCACTGATGTTCCCCAAACCGTTGCCATTCAGGAGTAGGGTAAAAGTCTAGAGTATTGTCTAAACTGGTATCTGACGTTTCCGGCAATTTGGCACTATTAATGTCATTTGATGTTGTCATGAAGTGTCCTAATTAGAGGGTCATCTACTACAGCTCAAGCATCTCAAAATCAAGCTTGCCGACACCGCACTCAGGGCAGGTCCAGTCATCAGGGATGTCTTCCCATTTGGTGCCAGGGGCAATACCTTCTTCAGGGCAGCCAAGCGCTTCGTCATAGATCCAGCCGCAGACAATACATTCATAACGTTTCATAAATAGTCCTATCGATCATTACCAGTGTCACAGTGCGTCATAAACGCTTATATTTCGTATTACAGTCATTATATTAGACGGTAAAAGCGCACGTAGTTTAGCATATAACCGTTATTTTCATAGTTAAGTTTACACTTGTATATTGAGATGAAATTGGCTTTTATCAAGTCCATCATCTGTACCATTGTACCGAAGCGAAGTACGATCTTGGGCTATAAGCCGCCACAAAAAAGCCAATCATGCTATAATAACGGCCGCTAAATTGACACTGTCAGCCATAATTGCCTGCTGATCTATCAGTGTCTAACTATTGTCCAAGCCATATAACATATACAAGCTAAGGGTTTTCATGAGTATTAACGCCGCCACATCTGCCACTACCGAAAATGAGACGACTCCAATGCTCAATACAGATCATCCGTTTTGGCAGATTATTCGCACAGTACCAGACTTTCCAAAAGTCGGCATTGATTTTTATGATATTACTCCGTTACTGCGCAGTCATATTGATGCTGTCATTGATGCGCTGCTTGCCGCGTTGCCAGAGGGACTAATGGATGAGGTGGATTGCTTAGGAGCTGTTGAGGCGCGCGGGTTTGTATTTGCCAGTATGCTGGCAGGAAGATTGGGTAAGGGTATGATCTTGCTCCGCAAACCAGGTAAACTGCCACCACCTGTCGCTAATAAAGCATATGCGCTTGAGTATGGCAAAGACACGCTTGAGATGCAAAATAATTTGCCACCTGAACGTGTATTACTGGTCGATGATATCTTGGCGACTGGAGGCACATTGACGACCGCTTATGAGTTATGCCAGTCAGCCGATCATACTGTGGTCGGCGCATTAGTTTTATTAGATTTGGTTGAGCTACATGGCGAGTTCCCAGTACCTGTCTATACGGTATTAAAAGCGTAAGTCTGATTGTTCAAGAGAGTTTATAGAGTATAAAAAAGCGCCCTGAAAATCATCAGGGCGCTTTTTTTGTGGTGAGTCTAATGATATTACGATTTGTTTTGCTCATAGCTTTTACAGGCGTACTCGATCAGCGTGCGACCAACCGTCTTTGGTGTGGTTATCTTAAAGTCTTTGGTAGTCAGTATAGGCTTTTCTGATTGCCACGACTTAATGACTTTATTATCAGCGCTATAATCGACGTAAGCTCTTTTATAGTAACTGAAATCTTTACAAGAAATCAGTAATTGCTGATCGCTATGATGGATGGGTTTTTCTTTCACTGTGCTCTTATCTTTTTGCGTAGGATAGGTTCTTAGCAAAGAGACAGTGATATTTTCGACGTCTTTTTCGTCTATGATGTTGATGTCAGAGTGTTCGATAGAGTCTACATCTAAACTAAACGTCGATCCAGAGTCGCTCTCGGTCACCTCGACCCAATTGACCGCATGGGCGCTGGTCACTAAAACACTGCCTGCCAATAACATTGATAGCCGTTTCATACTTAAGCCTTGCTTCTTGTTATCTGAAGTCGCTCATGATAGCCAACTTACTGTGGGCAGGCAAATATCTTTTGTGCGTTATGAGTATTGGCTGTGTCTACTTTATTGCCCGCGCAGAGCCGCTAATGTCTTTGCCAGCTCATCACGTGCCCCAATAAAACCATCAATACCTTTTGGTAATAGGTCTTGTGTGACTGTGTCTTGCTGATAGGCCGCGCTAAACTCTTCATGCGTCAAGCTCACTTGGCTCATCGCTTGCATGTCCATGGACATGCTCGGCGATAACTGACGAGGCACATCAATATCCATGGCTGCCAGCTCATCGATTAGGTTGGGCGCAATGGTCAACAAATCGCAACCTGCAAGTGCCAATATCTGCTCAGTTGAGCGGAAACTCGCCCCCATGACTTGCGTATGATAGCCATGCTGCTTGTAGTATTGGTAAATAAGTTTGACAGATTGTACGCCCATATCCTCAGAAGCTGGTACATTTTGGCGGTTTTGTTGACGTTTTTGCCAATCTAAAATACGCCCTACAAAAGGAGAGATGAGCGTCACGCCCGCATCTGCGCAGGCGATTGCTTGATGCTGACCAAATAGTAGGGTCAAATTGCAGTGGATGCCTTGAGTTTCAAGATAACGCGCCGCTTCAATGCCCTGCCAAGTTGCTGCCATTTTGATCAATACTCGCTCTGAGTCGATACCAGCTTTTTGATAAGCGTCCATAAACTCAAGGGCCTTATCGATCGTCGCCCCAGTATCATAAGACAAACGCGCATCGACTTCGGTAGAAACGCGCCCTTCAATAAGCGCCAAAATATCACAACCAACTTGAATGGTCAGGGCGTCAATCACTGCATCGACATCGCCATTATGGCGGCTCATGGTTTCTGATAGCATACCTTGGTTATCAGGATGAATGAGGGCTTTGGTGATGAGGCTTGGATTGGTGGTCGCATCGATAGGTTTTAGTCGGGCAATAGCAGCAAGGTCGCCAGTATCAGCGACAATGGTCGTCATGGTACGTAATTGTTGTAATGCGCTCATCAGATATCCTTTTTCTTATTAATGATAGGGTGCTCCTCTTATATATCGCAGGGTAGGGAGCTGAATGGAAACTGTAACACAGTTTTCTACGTGTGTTTGCTCATAGTTGTGCTATGCGCCACTGTCATATCACTTAACTGTGATAATATTAGGGCGTGTTGAACATTCGACCATGGCACTGACAGCGACTATTTTTTAGGCGATTCGATGTTAAAAATAATAAGTTTAGTCATTCTAAGCGCTTATTTTTAACGATGAAGCGGCAAAAAAGA